>Ga0065721_10001238_pt1 | contig 221510 bp, 173 predicted proteins | sample Mesricmetagenome_FD_59108 | JGI IMG/M metagenome (GOLD analysis project Ga0065721, IMG submission 59108) | Mesophilic microbial community from rice straw/compost enrichment Sample: eDNA_1 v2 (version 2) | ecosystem: Engineered > Solid waste > Grass > Composting > Bioreactor | place: USA... | reverse complement strand
TCAGCTTTCTGCCTGCAGCAGAACGTACGCAGATCCTGGATGTGTTCAATGCCACAACTGTTGCCTATGCACCGGATACCACCGTGCTGGATCTGTTCCGGGAAAGAGTGGCCGAACAGCCAGACCAGGTAGCCGTACGCTACCAGGATGCGCAACTGAGCTACCGGGAACTGGATGAGCGCAGCGGCCAGCTGGCTTACTATTTACGCACCCGCTACCACGTAGGACTGAACGACCTGGTAGGCATACAGCTGGAACGGAGTATATCCATGCTGGTGGCCATACTGGGTATCCTCAAAGCAGGCGGGGCATATGTGCCCATTGATACCGCCTGCCCGGAAGAACGGCGGCAGTATATAAGAGAGAACAGCCAGTATAAGGTGTGCATAGACGCCGCCTTCCTGGATGCTTTTCAAGAGGAAGCCGGACCTGTGTTGGAAGACGCCAAGGTACCCTTGTCTGCCTGCGCCTATGCAATTTATACCTCCGGCTCTACCGGTCAACCCAAAGGTGTATTGAATGATCATGCAGGATTATACAACCGCCTGCTATGGATGCGGGATAACCTGCACATCGGTCCGGAAGCNGTGATCCTGCAGAANACACCCTANACCTTCGATGTGTCTGTATGGGAGCTGCTGATGCCGGGCATCACGGGCAGCAAGCTGGTATTTGCCGCGCCGGAAGGGCATAAGGATCCTGCCTACCTGCAATCACTGATCAGCAGGGAGCAGGTCAGCATTGTGCATTTTGTGCCGTCTATGCTGGGCATTTTCCTGGAAGAGCTGGATGCCGCCAGCTGCCGCAGCCTGCAGCATGTAGTGTGCAGCGGGGAAGCATTATCGCCCGTACTGGTAGCCGCCTTTAAAGAGAAACTGCCCTGGGTGCGGCTGCATAACCTGTACGGACCTACGGAGGCGGCCATAGATGTTACCGCCATAGACCTTACGGAGGTAGACACGAACGTTTCAGGGGTAAGCATCGGCAAACCGGTAGCCAATACGCGCATCTATATAGTAGATCGTAACCTGCAGCTGCAGCCGGTCGGTGTGCCCGGCGAGCTGCTGATAGAAGGTGTACAGGTAGCACGGGGTTATCTGAACCAGGCGGCACTCAGTGCGGAGAAATTTATTGCCAGTCCGTTTACCNCCGGTGGCCGNGCCTATCGTACCGGCGACCTGGCCAAATGGCTGCCCAATGGCGAGATAGCTTATATGGGGCGGATGGACGACCAGGTAAAGATCCGTGGCAACCGCATAGAACCGGGNGAGATAGAAACCCGTTTGTTGAGCTATGGGCTGGTAGAGCAGGCAGCCGTGGTGGTAAAAGGAGAGGGCCTTCGCAAATACCTGGTGGCCTATGTGCTGCCGCGTGAGGGTTACAGCCGGGAGGCATTGTACAATTACCTAAGCGCCCGGCTGCCGGAGTACATGATCCCCGGCATTATCATGGAGCTGGAAAGCTTTCCGCTGACCAGCAGCGGGAAACTGAACCGCCGTGCCTTACCGGAGCCGCAGGGCGAGGGCTTGGCTGCTGAAGCCTACGAAGCGCCCCGCAATGAAATGGAATCTTCCCTGGCCATTATCTGGCAGGAAGTACTGGGCCTTGAAAAGGTAGGTATCCATGATAATTTCTTCCGCATAGGCGGAGATTCCATCATCTCCATACGGCTGATCAGCAGGATCAACCGGCAGTTCAATGCCGCCTTAACCATTGGCCAGTTATACCAGTTTAATACCATTGCCGCATTGAGCGGACAGGTACAGCAAAGCACTGTTTTACTCGAAGAAAAAAAGGAGATCAGGGAAGATATCAGGATGTCATTTGATAAGCTGATGGATGAGGTATTGGGAAACTAAAAAATGTTAATCACAAATAGTAAAAAAGATTAAAAATGGAAAAAACAATTGCTACGATTGACAAAAGTAACATTGCCGACGTATTCCCCATGAATGATATTCAGAAAGGGATGGTGCTCTTGTCTATCATGAACCCCGAGGCAGCCATGTATCACGACCAATTTGTATATTTTGTGCCCCCTATAGACCGGCAGGATGATTTTATACATGCTGTTAAACTGATGATGGAAAAACACCCGGTGCTGAGAACCGGCTTTGAGCTGGATAATTTCAGCGAAGAGGTGCAGATCGTATATAAGGAAGTGGAGCCCTGGGTGCAGTTTACCGATCTCACAAAGAATACCATCGCCGAACAGGAACAATACATTCATGACTATATGGTAAAGGAGCGTTTTAAGGTTTATGACTTTAAAACGCCCCCTTTGTGGAGGATCAACATCTTTGCCCTGAATGAAGAGAACAGCGCCTACCTCATCCAGTTCCACCATGCCATTCTGGACGGCTGGAGCCTGGCCTCCCTGAACACCGAATTGTTCAACACCTACGCGCAGCTGAAGGATAATAAAAATTACAAACCGGCGCCCCTGAAAGCTTTCTTTAAAGACCTGGTGATAGAAGAGCTGGCGGAGAAGAACAACGAAGTGTCGATCAGTTACTGGAAAGAAAAGCTGAAGGACTTTAACCGTCTGGATGTGTTTCACACAGACCGGGTAGACTCCCGGCATCTCAGGGCAAGTCTGGGGATGGAAAAATCCCTGCGTATGAAAGAACAGGCCGCAAAAGACGGGCTGGCATATAAGAACGTGATCTTTGGCGCTTTTGCCTATGTGTTCAACATGCTGGCGCTGGAGGATGATTTTGTAATGGGGGTTGTATCCAATAACCGCCCCGCTATTGAAGACGGCGATAAGGTGCTGGGCTGCTTCCTCAACACCCTGCCTTTAAGGCTGCAGTTTGACAAAGTAAAAGAGCTTAGCTGGATAGAATATTTCCAGCATATAGAAGCGCAGATGCTGGAGCTGAAAGTAAGAGACCGCTCCACACTGCTGGAGATCACCAAAATAACCGGGCAAAGGGCCGGCGCCGAAAATCCCTTCTTTGATATCATCTTCAACCACATCGATTTTCAGAATGTTTACCGGGAACTTACAGGCGCCAAGAGCCAGTTCCAGCAGAAGAAGGGGATAAAGACCCGGAACCATGAGATGAGCAACACTTACCTGGATGTGAACTTCATCGATGTACGCAATGGGGAGATGCTCATGGAATACCTGGCTACCCGTGCATTCAAAGCTGATATTACCCTTGAACAGTTCCAGGAATATTTTATGAACGTGCTGGATTGTTACCTGGAAAACCCCCACCAGAAGGTTAACACCAGCCAGGTTATTCCTGCTGCTGAGAGAGAGAGGCTCCTGCACGGCTTTAATGATACGGAAAAAGCTTTTGACCTCTCCCTGTCGGCAATAGACCTGTTTCGGCAACAGGCAGCGCAGCATCCGGAAAAGGAAGCATTGGCAGTTAAGGGTAAAGTGTATACCTACCGTGAGCTGGATGCGCTTTCCAACCGTTTTGCCAATTACCTGGAAACGCAGGGTAAGATAAACAGGAATGAGCTGGTAGGTCTTAAGATACCCCGCAGTGAATGGGTGGTGATCGCCATCCTGGCCATCTGGAAATCAGGCGGCGCCTATGTGCCCATTGATCCTAACTACCCGGAGCATCGTACCGCTTATATGGAGCGGGACAGTAACGCCAGGATCATTGTTAACGCAGATATGATCGCGCAGTTTACCCAGACGCAGGATCAGTACGCTGCTACTTACCAGCCGTCATCCACCGCTCCGGACAGCCTGGCTTACATGATCTATACCTCGGGCTCCACCGGCCAGCCTAAAGGCGTAAAGATCGGTCACACGGCCCTGTCCAATTTCATACACGCCATGAATGATGCGCTGCAGCTGGGTACTTCAGACCATCTGCTGGCGCTGACCACCATCTCATTTGATATCTCCATACTGGAACTGTTCTGGACCTTATGCAATGGCATTAAGATCACCATCGAGAAAGATAATACAGAACTATATGGCTTTGACCGCTGGCTGCAGGGCAATCCTAAAATGGATTTCAGCCTGTTCTATTTTGCCAGCCAGAACTTCAATGAGGAAGATAAATACAAACTAGCTGCGTGGACTCAGCAAACGTACGGAGATGAGAACGGTTTCAGCGCACTCTGGTTGCCCGAAAGACACTTCCATGAGTTTGGCGGCATCTTCCCCAACCCCTCACTGCTGGCTTCAGCCATAGCCGCTACTACAAAGAATATCCGCATCCACGCAGGCAGTGTGGTGCTTCCGCTGCATGATACCATCAGGGTGGCAGAAGAATGGTCTGTAGTGGATAATCTTTCAAAAGGACGCGTGGCCCTCGCCATCGCTTCCGGCTGGCATGCAGACGATTTCGTGTTCAAGCCAGACCATTTCAAGAATCGCCGCGAAGTGATGTATCAGCAGATCCAGGAGCTGAAGCAGCTCTGGAAAGGCAAGCCCGTAAAACGCATCAACGGCGCAGGGAAGGAAGTTGAATTGAATATCTTTCCCAAGCCCATCCAGCAGGATCTTCCCATCTGGATCACATCTGCAGGCAGTGCAGATACTTTCAGGAGCGCCGGCAGGATAGGGGCCAACCTGCTTACCCATATGCTGGGACAGGACATCAACGTACTGGAAGAGAACATCAAAGCCTATAAGGAAGAATTGACGCTGAACGGTTATGACGTGCAGCAGGCCAGCGTTACCCTGATGCTGCATGTTTATATCGGCGATGATATGGAGACCGTGAAGCGAACAGTGAAAGAGCCTTTCAAAAACTATCTCCGTTCCAGCATTGGTCTGCTGAAAAACCTCCTGGCAGGTATCGGTAAAGCCAGCAATATTGAAGAGAACGAACTGGAAGACCTGCTGGAAATGGTGTTTGAACGTTACTGGAACACGTCTGCGCTCTTCGGTACCAAAGAGAGCTGTGGCAGGATGTTGCGCAGACTCTACCAGGCAGGCGTTACTGAAATAGGCTGCCTGATAGACTTCGGTATTGAAAATGATAAAGTAATGGCAGGACTGGCGATGCTGAATGAGCTGAAAGATGAATTCAAAGGAGGCGGCATTAACCAGGATCAGCACATCACTGCCATGCAGATCACCCCCTCTTACCTGGGGGCCCTGACGGAGGACAATGACTCAGCCAGGTTCCTGCAATCCTTAAAGCACCTGATCGTTGGCGGGGAGTATTTCCCGGAAAAACTCAAAAAGAAGATACTGGATACCACCACGGCCCGGGTGTATAACATGTACGGCCCTACGGAGACTACCATATGGTCTGCTTCCACCAGGGTGGAAACAGAAAAAGGCAATGTGATAGGAAAACCTATCGCCAATACACAGATCTACATACTGAATAAAGATCTTCAGCTATGCCCCATCGGCGTTAAAGGCCAGTTATTCATTGGCGGTAAAGGCCTTTCCATGGGATATCATCAGCAGGCAGCCGCAACCGCTGCAAAATTTATTGAGGCGCCCTTCAATAAAGCGGTAAAGATCTATAATACCGGCGACCTCGCAAGATGGCTGCCGGATGGCACGATCGAATTCTTCGGAAGGACAGACAGCCAGGTGAAGATCAGGGGCCACCGTATTGAACTGGGCGAAATAGAACACCAGCTGGCGCAGATACCGGGCATAGATGCCGCTGTAGTGATTGACCGCGAAACAGGCCTCGGACAAAAAGAACTGGCAGCGTATATCGTTGCGGCTGAAAAACTGAAACCGGCAGACTTACGCGCCTATTTGTCTGCCAAACTGCCCGCCATTATGGTGCCCGCTTACTTTATCCAGGTAGATGAAATGCCGCTGACCGCAAACGGTAAAGTGAACCGGAAAGCCCTCGCTGCACTGGAGCACGACCAGGAACAACCCGACCTGGACTATGTAGCGCCCAGGAACCGTACGGAAGAAGAGCTGGCAGAGATCTGGAAAACCATCCTGAACAGGAAACAGGTGGGCGTAAAAGACAGCTTCTTTGATATAGGCGGCAACTCACTGAATGTGGTGCGGCTCAGGCGTATCCTGAAGAAAGACATGGGCGTATCCATCAGCATAGTTGACCTGTTTAAATACACTACCATAGAGAGCATTGCCAGGGTGATCAACAAAGAAAGGGATGCGGCGGAAAGCGTGGAAGAAAATGTTGAGGTTTTAAAGTTCTAAAAACTGTGAAAGATGTATAAATCAATTGCTATCATAGGCATTTCATTTGAACTGCCGGGCATCGGGGACTGGGCGGCATTGTCTCAGTCCCTCAACAGGAAAGATATCAACGTGGGCGCACTGCCGCCGGGAAGACTGCGGGATGTACAGGCGCGATACGGCCCTGTGGACATTGCAGCGGCGGGCTTCCTGGATCGCATTGACCTGTATGACAACGAATTTTTTGATCAGACGGAACGGGAGGCGATGAAAACATTTCCCGAGCAGCGGCTTTTCCTGCTGCATGCCATGAGGGCTTTCTATGATGCAGGCTATACGGCAAAAGATATACAGGCATCGCTGACCGGGATATTTTTGTCTCCGGCGCGTTCGCAATATCCTGCCTACATCAGCGGGCAGTACGATTTCTTCGATACCCTCACCGGTATTGAAGCTACCCGCCTTGCCCGGTTCCTGGACATCCGCGGCCCGATCATGTCAGTAAATACCACCTGCTCATCTTCGCTGATGGCCATACACAATGCCTGCCTCAGCCTGGAGCACGGGGAGTGCAACATGGCGCTGACCGGAGGTGTTAAACTGGGTACCATCACCAAAGAGAATGCCGCCACTTTTGTGGTGATCTCCAGGAAAGGCGAGTGCAGGCCCTTTGATAAGGATGCAGACGGGATGATGAACGGGGAAGGCGCGGTGTGCATGGTACTGAAACGCCTGGAAGATGCGGAAAGGGATGGAGATCCCATCTACGCAACTATAGAGGGGCGTGGTGTTAACCATGGCGGCGCCAGGATCACCAGCCTCACTGCACCCAGCATTGAAGCACAGAAAGAGGTGATCCTCAAAGCATGGGACAATGCCCGTATCGCACCCGCAGACGTGAAGTTTATTGAAGCGCATGGCACGGGCACCATCCTCGGAGATCCTATTGAGTTCTCCGGGATCAATGAGGCCTTTGCAGAGAAAGGTATTGCTGCACCCACCTGTAAGATCAGTTCCGTGAAGGCGCAGGTAGGGCACCTGGATACCATGTGCGGTATGGCGGGCCTGTTACGCGTGGTTGCTGCTTTAAATAACCACGTTATCCCCCCGCAGGCAAACTTTGATGTCATCAATGAACATATAGACGAAGCGGGGAGTGCTGTCAGGGTGCAGCGGGAACCGGAATACTGGGAAGACAATAAAGGACTGAGGGTAGGAGGCGTAAGCAGTTTTGGCTTAACAGGCACCAATGTACACCTGGTCATTGCGCATCGGGAGAAAAATGTGCAACCCGCAGAACCGGCGCAGCCATATTTCCTGCAGATCAGCGAAACAACCACAGAGCGGCAGGAACAGCAAAAACAAACGCTGATCCGCTTCCTGGAAGAAAATCCATCCGCCAGCCTCCGGCTGTTCAGCCAGAAGATCAACCGTTTGTATAATGCCGGTAAGCTGAGCGAAGGGATCATTTTTAACACGAGGGAGGAACTGTTAGAGGAGCTGCGTAAAACAGCAGAAAAGCCCCGGGAAGAAACAGCGTTCCTGCTACTGGACCTTGATCTGCTTAGCTACCCGCCAGCACTGGTGGAGCAGGTGCTGCGGGAGAACAGCCTCATTAGGAAGAGCTGGGATGATGTGATCGGGGAGACGTACCATCCCGGGCAGATAAAGGACAATAAAGTGAGGAGCGTTTTATTTCAGTATGTACTGTACAAATATCTCTTGTCGCTGCTGGGCAATAAGCTGCAGGTAATTGCCAGGCAGGGAGAAAGCGTATTGCAGGCATTGTTGAATAATAAGCTGCGCCCCGTGGATATCATCAATGATCCAGGCCTTATCCGCTTGAATGAGCACCCGTTTAACCGGCACAATTTTGAACAATATCTTTTCAGGCAGTTTGCCCGGCAGAAAGTAGTACTGATCGATTTCTCCACCAGTAATGACATGCGTTTTGACGCCGCCCATATCCTCACCGTCGCCGGTGCATTCAATGCAAAAGAGCGTTACCAGCTTTATAAAACTTTACTGGCAGCCGGCCGGGAACCTTTAAAAGCGCCAAATGTACCGGTTCCCCTGCCGGGTATTCAACTGCCGGTGTACCAGCTAAAACGGTTCTGGCCGGAGCATCTGACCAATACCGCTGTCACTGAAACGGTGGCAGAGAAGAAGGAAGCCGGGAAAGCACAGCCGCAGGCTGTGATCAGCCTGGAAGCGATCAGGGAGCGGGTAGTGCCCATATGGAAGCAGCTATTGGAAATGGACGCGGATATCGCCCCTGCTGATGATTTCTTCCTGCTGGGCGGCGATTCCATATCCGGTCTGGATATGCTATCGATGCTGGACAAGGAATTCAATGGCAAGCTGGTCACCTATGAAGAAATGTATTCTTTTTCCACGCTGGAAAAACTCTGTGCAGTACTGCATGAGAGACTGAACCCCCAACAGGAGGAAGTGAAAGAAAAACCGGTACTGGTAACCGTTGAGGATACAGCCGCCAGAAAAGAACGCTATCAACAGTTGCTGAACGCCATTAAGGCCAGTCCTGTGCCCGGCCGGGTAGCTCACCGCGATATCCTGGTTACCGGCGCCACCGGTTTGCTGGGCTCATTCCTGGTAAAAAAGCTCCTGAATGATACCGGCGCAAATATCGTTTGCCTGGTAAGAGGGAAGGACAATGATGACGCGCTCCGCCGTTTCCAGGAAATATACAGCAGGAACTTCGGCCTTGGAGAACAGGAGCGGATCAAAGTAGTGAAGGGGGATCTTAATAATGAAGATCTGTTTAAAGATCCGCAGCTGCTGAGCGCATTGGAAAAAGTGAATACCGTTTATCATGCGGCGGGGTCGCCCGCTTTTGTAGGTAGCCCCAACCTGGAAGAACATATTAATTACAAAGGTACCCGGCACCTGTTTGACTGGGCCCTCAAGTCAGGCATACAGTATTTCAACTATATTTCAACGATCGGGATCACCGGGCAGGCCATGCCCGCTCACATTGAGGCGTTCTATGAAACAGATCTCAACCTCGGGCAGCAGACCGCCAATTTTGTGCATTCAGGCACCAAGCTGCTCGCAGAGGAGTATATCAATAAGCACCGTTCCGGCAGTATAGCCGTAAATACTTACCGCATTTCCAATATCGGCGGACGCTACCATGACGGCTTTGCGCCTTTCAACATGAATAAGAACCTCATGTACATGAAACTGCATCGCCTGTATAAAGCAGGGTATTATTCTGATGAATTCCTGGAGTATAACCTGAACCTGAAGATCACACCGGTTGACCTGCTGGCCAATACCATCGGCGATCTTTCCTTCTACCGGCATGAGCTGCCTGAACACCTTCCATCTCAGCGCTGAGAGAAGCTTTACAGTGCAGGAAATAATACAGGTATTTGAAAAAAATCAAATTAATTTATCTAAATTAGACCATGACAACTTCCTGGAATACATTGAAAAATGGCAGGAAAGTGCTGAGGAATATACTGTTAGCCTGATGAAGTATGGCACCTATGATAAAAGGACCCGTGAAAATAACTATAAGATACTGACAGAGGCAACCAGGTTAACCTTAGAAAAAATCAAGACAGACATTACGTATGACCGCCTTGCGTACCTCAATAATGTAGTGCATTACTGCGTTAAAGCGGGCTTTTTAAATGCGAACAACAGTTTGGTAAACCATTAAGTGTAGCATAAGCATACTATTATCTAATCAAAACAACTATGAAAGGATCCCTCGTTACAACCACCATGCTTTTTCTGTTTTGTATTACAGCAGCCAGGTTGAATGCCCAGCAAATCAGCTCCATTTCCGGCCGGGTAGCCAACGCCGCGAATGAGCCGCTTACCGGGAATGTCATTGTGCTCTCTGCTGCTGATTCCGGTTTTATTAAAGGGGACCAGCTTCCTGAATACAGCATTTGAAATTACGAATATCAACAGGAAGGAGGTATTGCTTAAATTTACCTCCCTGCAGTTCCGTGATACCATTATAAAAGTCACTTATAATGGCCAGGCCAACATCCACCTCGGCACCATCCTGGTAGGAAGCGGTAAGTATCAGCTCAACGAAGTGCAGGTCACCAGCCAGGTGCCGATGGTACGATACAGCGCCAACGGTAACATAGAAGTGAACGTAGCCAAAACAATACTTGCCAGCAGCAACTCCGTAAATGAAATACTGAGCAGGTCGCCCAATGTTGTAATTGACGACGGCGGACAGATAGCCGTATTCGGAAAAGGTGAAGCTATTTTCTACCTGAACGGCAAACGGATCACCCGTGAGCAGATGTCTGCCATCCCCACCTCGCAGATCGCCCGGATCGAGATCATCTCCAATCCTTCTGCCAAATATGATGCGGAAGGCAAAGCAGTGATCAACATCATCACAAAGGTGAATATGCAGGAGGGCATTATCGGCACCGTAAGCCAGCACGTAACCACCTCTGATTTTGCAGGCACCAATGCCAATACCTTCCTGGACCTGAGCTATATGAAAGGCAAGTTCTCCCTGGTAGGTAACTATGGCCTGCTGGTAGGAAAGAGCCGTGAATACCTGTATACTACCAGGACACGCCCCGAGGGCCCCGACTACATGAATTCTGACCTGATAACAGACTGGAAACGTAAGTTCAACAACTACTCCAATTTTGGGTTAGGCGCCCAGTACAATATTAATGAACGCAGTAACATTTCACTGGCCTACAGCGGGTACGTGGAGAAGCAGGGCGGCAGCCAGGACAGCAGGAATGCCATTACCACCAACGACGGCACCAGTCATTATACAAGCAATATTGCCGTGAACCAGGAGCGCTGGAACCATACCGGCACCCTGAACTATAACAACACGCTTGACAGCCTGGGCTCCGGCTTATTCCTGGGCACCCAGTTGTCTTATTTCAATGGAGACAACGATGATTTTATAGATGAAAAAAGTATAAAGGACGGTACCGCCGACGGCCGGTTGCTGAAAAACCTGGCCGGCCTCAAAATATACATTTCCGCTTCGCAGGCAGATTATACAAAAGTGTTTTCCGCCAGCAGCAAGCTGGATCTGGGCGTTAAATTCGGTTATGTAAATACCAGGGCCTCCACCACTTTCCTGATCTCGGAGAAAGGAGAGGATTTTATTTACAATAAAGACCTGTCTAATAACTTTGAATACATTGAAAAAATACCGGCCGCTTATGTGAACTATAACGGTAAGCTGGGAAAAGTAAACTATAGCCTGGGTGCAAGGGGCGAGTGGACCAACTATGACCTGAACACCAGTGTAGGCGGAGGGCAGACCATTTCAGACAGCTACTTCAATATATTTCCCAACCTGTTGCTGAACACTTCCATGCAGCAGGTCAAAATGCGATTTTCATATGCAGCCAGGATCTCCCGGCCAAGATACCAGTCGCTGAACCCGATTGTATTCTACCAGGATCCCTTTACCACCATTGAAGGCAACCCTTTCCTGGTGCCGGAGAAAACACATGCATTCGAGGTTGGCCTGAACTATAAAAAATACGATTTCCGCGTGGGATATAACTACACACTGAATCCATTTACAGCAGCTGCTTTAAGGGGAGACAGCGCCAATACCTATGTGCTGAAAGCGATCAACCTGGACAAGGACAATACCTTCTTTGCGTCCCTGTCAAGACAGATCAGCATTAAGTGGTGGACTTCCCTCAATACCGTATCGGTAAGCTACAGTAAGTCTACCGATAACAAGTATAACTACGCCATGGTAGACTCCAAGCCATACGTATACCTGTACAGCAGCAATACTTTTAATGTGGACAACCTGTTTAAGCTGCAGCTGCTGGCCTGGTACCTGGGCGACAAATATTACGGCGTACGTTATGAGAAGCACAGGTCTACCGTTACACTGGGTATTGAGAAAGACTTCTTTAAGAATGCGTTGAAACTGAGCTTTACCGCCAACGATATCTTTCACAAGACCAACACCTCCGGTATTTACGATGTAGGGCAGACAACGGTATTTTATGACCGTACCTACAATACCAATTACTTCAGGTTCATTGCCACTTACAATTTTGGCAACCTGAAGAAAACCAATTACAAGATCAGGCAGACCGGCCAGTCAGAAAACAACCGGGCTAAATAATAAAGTGCTCATAACCCTAAAACACTGTTGAGGCATGAATCTGGATCATCAGCCAACTTTAGACAAGATACTGGAAAATAATGCAGGCCTGGATATCGCCGGCGTAAAGCGTGTACTGATCCTCCATGAGGAGCCATTGACCAATATAGGTGACTGGTGTATCCGCTTTGATAAATTGAAGTACGTGCATACGCTCCTGGCAAATGCCACTATTACGATCAATTTCACCGCGGCAGGTACCGCTAAGCTGACAGCTGCCCTGCTGAAGCATAATCCCCATCTGCATGCGGTAACGGTCATGAAATGGCAGGACATTGAATTTGAAGCTTATGATTTCATTATTGCAATATCACTGCATGAAGAAGCGGTGCTGGCTTATCTGCATGACAGGTATGGCGCCGCCATACAGGATGCCCGGTACAAGGTATGTGTGTACTCCATGTCGCGCCTCATGTTGAAATTTGATAGCGGAACCACTCCGGTGTTTCCCATGAGCCAGGAGCTGATCCGGCATTTTGAAGCGTCCCGTACGCCCGCAGCCCTCTTTGTTACCAGGGAAGAACAGCAATGGGCGGATGAATGGCTCAGGAAAAAAGGGCTGAAAGAGCATGAACAGCTGTATATCATACTGGACAGCACCACCCGCAGGGATAAGCTGCTGAACATGGAGGTGTATGCGGAGTTCCTCACAGCGCTGCTGGAGCAGGACAATGTGAAAGTGCTCATATACGATGAAACCAGTATGGGCAAACAGGAGTTTTACGAAGCGTTTTTGGGAGAGGAGTATATGGATAAGCTGATATTTTCTGAAAGTCTCACCCTGAGAGAAGATATTTGTTTGCTGGCCTCCACCTGCACACGGATGGTGTTTGGCCCCTGTACAGGCCTGATGCATTGCGCTTCCGGCATTTATAATCATTATGTGGCCCAGGGATTAGGCAGGGAAGACGTACCTGTATTGATCACCTACACGGGTAAATACCTGCCCGATGAAAAACATGTTTACCTGTGGTGGGAAAATACGCCGCTTGTAAATGTGCTGGTCTTAAGGAACAGGGATGGCAAGAAGACATTGCTCCTGATGGATGACCTGAATGACGAACAGAAGATAACGAATGACGGACTGCCCTGCAGTGAATACACGGCTGATATGCTGACCGCGTTTGTAAACCGGAAGCTGGGAGAGAAAGCCGCAATGAAAATCCAGGAGCAGGCTGTATAAACCGCATTTCCATGAAGCGTATATTGAAATTAATCCTGCCGATGACTGGCAAAGCGGGGTTGCTGAAGTACATAGGCCTGGGTATCCTTTCCGGATTATGCAGTTTCCTTTTTATTAATACGGTAACCAGTGTGCTGGGACAGATCATTGCGGGCAACTTTACCAATACCCACGAGTACCTTCTGATATTTGTGGCCATCATCCTGCTGTTTATCTGGATCAGAAGAGTATTGTCTGTAGCGATCATACGGCTGTCACAGACACTTTTCTGGGACCTCCGCAAGCAGATCGTATCGCTGGTACTGAGGTCCGGTTACCAGCAGCTTTCGGCCAGGAAAACAGAAGTGCATTCCGCTATTGTAAGCGATGTGAACATGCTCACACAGGCATCGCAGAGCATCATTGATTTCTTTACAGCTACGGTGCTCATGGTGGTATGTTTTGCTTACCTGGCTACCTTATCGCTGCTGCTGTTTGGCATCACGCTGGTAGTAGCGCTTACAGGTATCGGCATCTACCGTTTGAGGGCCAGTATGAATGTAAAGAACTTTCAGCGGTCCCGTGCGCTGGAAACCAGTTTCCAGTCCAGCTTTAATGCTATCCTCGATGGGTTCAAGGAACTGTTCATGGATCCCCGGAAAGGGAAGGATATCTTTGATCACCAGGTACGTCCCGTTTCAACGCAGGCATTTGACAACAATACCAAAGCGTACATCGGCTTTCTCAATAACCAGATAACCGGGTATACACTTTTCTACACATTGATCGCCGCTATCCTGATCTACCTGAACACGGCTTTAAAAATAGAGGTAAAGTATACCGTCACTTTTGTATTCACCTTGTTGTACCTGCTGGGCGCTATCAACACTATCATGGTGTTGCTGCCCGTATTGGTGCGGGCAAGAGTGTCTGCAGGCCGCCTGCTGGAGCTGAAAGACAAGCTGGAAAGGGAAGACAGCCCGGTTGGCGCGATCATACCCGGCCCGCCGGTGATTTTTAAAAATGCGCTGGAACAGATCACCATCAGCCAGCTGGTGTATGAATATGGTGCAACATCGCAGGCCTTTGGTATAGGCCCCATTGACCTGGAGATCCGTAAAGGGGATGTGATTTTTATCTACGGAGGCAATGGCAGTGGTAAAACCACTTTCATACATACCCTGCTGGGTCTGCGCATACCTACCGGCGGAGAGATCAGGGTCAATGATATACCGGTCAGCCAGGATCTATATCCGCAATACAAAGCCTTTTATGCGGTAGTGTTCAGTGATTTTTACCTGTTCAGTGAACTGCTGGGAATAGACAAGCCTGACCTGGAAAAGTGGCGTCTATTACCTGCAGCTGTTTGAGCTGGAAGATAAAGTGAGCATAGATGACAAAGGAGTGTTCTCTACCACCGCGCTGTCTACCGGGGCAGCGTAAGCGCCTGGCGCTGATTGCCGCCCTGCTGGAAGAGAAGCCGCTGCTGGTGATAGATGAATGGGCAGCCGACCAGGACCCGCATTTCAGGAAAAAATTTTATACAGAGATCATCCCGTTGATCCGGCAAACAGGTATTACCATCATCGCCATTACCCATGATGACCGCTATTATCATTGTGCCGATAAGCTGTTCAGGATGGAATATGGTAAACTGATCCCGGAGCGTGTACAGGTTTTTCAATAAGCACAGCAAGTATAGTTTATGAAGCAGCCACAGATATTTTTTATTCACTTTGCCGGAGGAAACCGTTACTCCTTCAGCTTCCTGGAGCAGCGCTTACCTGGTTTTGAGACAATCCCCCTGGAATTGCCCGGCAGGGGATCCAGGATGAAGGAGCCGCTGTTAAAGGATTTTGATGCCGCTGCGCAAGACCTGTACCAGCAGGTAATAGAGCGCCTCAGCGGTCCCGCGTTTTTTGATCTGCGGGCATAGCATGGGCGCCTACCTTACCCTGCGGGTAACCAATTTACTGGAACGGTCAGGCAGGTACCCTACCGGTATTATTGTAAGCGGCAACGCGGGTCCGGGTATAGTTGATCGGGAGAAAAAGATACGTTACCTGCTGCCCCGTGACGCATTCATAGCTGAGCTGCAGCGGCTGGGTGGCTTAACACAGGAAGTGATTGATCATGAAGAACTGTTCAGCATTTTTGAGCCCATTCTGAGAGCCGATTTTGAGATCGCGGAGCGGAACAACCTGGCAAAGGAACCGGCGGTACAGGCGCCGCTCTATGCAATGATGGGAGACCAGGAAGATCATGTGGCACAGATCGATAACTGGTCAAGGTTCACACGGCGTCGTTTCAGAAAACAGGTACTGGCAGGCGATCACTTTTTTATTCTTAAACACCCCGATCGCATGGCAGAGATCATCAGCACATTTTACAGGCAGGAGCAGGAACAGGCCCTGCTCCAACAATAATCAGCAACATTCTTATGAAGCGGATCAATATTGGTTTTTTGTTTCCCCTCGCAGCGCTTGCCATCCTGGTATGCGCATTATCACAACAGCTGTTTATATTGCCGCCCCTGGGCAAACTGCTGGACCCGTTTATAGGCGCGATACAAAATGAAGACGACCGCCCGCTGCAGGCAAAGGAGCTGACAATTCCCGCGCGGGAGCTGGAAGCCCCTGTACAGGTTTTTTTCGATGAGCGGAAAGTGCCGCACATCTATGCGCAGCATACCACCGATCTTTATTTTGCGCAGGGCTATGTCACTGCTTTTTTCCGTTTATGGCAGATGGATTTTGGCAGCTATGCAGCGGCCGGGCGGCTGTCGGAGATCTTTGCAAAGAAAGAATTCCTGGACTACGACCGTAACCAGCGCCGCCTGGGCATTATGGACGCCGCACAACGTTCGCTGAAACTGATCATGGCAGACCGAGAAACCAGTGCAGCATTGAATGCCTATACCAGGGGCGTGAATGCCTACATACAGCAGCTGGATTACCGCAACATGCCGCTGGAATACAAATTGCTGGGCTATCAGCCCGAACTCTGGACCAACCTGAAAAGTACGCTGATCCTGAAAAGTATGGCCAGCAGGATGACAGGCTATGAGGAAGATCTCTTTATGTCTAAAATGATCCTTGCGCTGGGCGAAGAACGTTTTAACCAGCTGTTCCCGGAATATTACCCGGACGCTCACCCGGTGATGAATACTGACAGGCCGGCTGCAACGGCGGCCGCACAGTATGCTAAAATACCCGGCTACCTGAACTATGCTTTCCTCTCTGCCAACTCCGTTATTGCAGAAAGTGCCTGGAACCCCAGGTTGGGAAGCAACAGCTGGGCCGTTTCAGGTAAAATGACTGCCTCCGGGTTTCCCATACTGGCAAATGATCCGCACCTGAATTTATCCTTACCGAATGTATGGATGGAAATGCAGCTCAACGCTCCCGGGGTAAATGTATACGGTGTAACCATACCCGGTACACCGGCCATCATCATCGGGTTCAATGAAAATATTGCCTGGGGCAGTTACCAATGGCGCCGATGATGTAAAGGACTGGTATAAGCTGAAGATACAGCCCGGACTACCGGCAATATGAGCTGGATGGCAAATGGTTGCCCCTTGAAGTAAGAAGAGAAACCATTCAACGCAAAGGCCAGCCTGTTTTTTACGATACGGTTTACAGCACGCTGCATGGTCCCATTGTATTTAACAAAAGTTTTCCCGGTAAAGACCCGGATATGGCAGATATGGCGCTGCGGTGGGAGCTGCATCGCCCCTCCAATGAATTCCTCACTTTTATTCAATTGAACAAGGCGCGGAATTACCGGGAGTATAAAGCCGCCATCTGGCATTATCATTGTCCCCTGCAGAATTTCACCTTTGCAGGTAAAGACAATAACATCGCCATTCATCACCAGGGTAGTATGCCGCTGAAATGGCCGGGCCAGGGAAAGTTTATCCTGGATGGCACTACCAGTGCACACCTGTATACACAATACGTACCGGCTGATAGTTTGCCTCAATTGCTGAACCCTGCATGCAATTATGTGCAGTCTGCCAACCAGCGTCCCACCTATAGCAACTATGCTTACTACTACAATGGTTACTATAATGAAACGCGGGCCAGCCGTATAGAACAATTGCTGTCGGCAAAGCAACAGGTGGATGTTGATGCGATGAAGGCCATGCAGCTGGATAATGTCAATGCATTTACCGTTATGGCATTACCGGTGCTGCTGGCCAATGTAAAACCTGCCGCGCTTAGCAAGGCCCAGCAACAAACCCTGGCCGCTTTCAAACAGTGGAACGGCAGTTACGACTATGATAACAAGATTGCGCGGCTCTATAACCTGTGGTGGCGCAATGTGAAGAATGATACCTGGGATGAGCTCAGGAACTATCGCTTCTTCATTAAATCGCCGGAAGACGAGGTGCTGCTGAACCTGATACAACAGGATACCCATAACGCTTATTTTGACCGGCAGCATACCCCGCAACGGGAAGATGCTGCCGAGATCATTACAAATGCCTTTATTACCGCTTTTGCAGAGAATGAACAGTCGCGCAAAGAGGGCAGGGAGCGATGGAGCGATTTCCACAAGGTGAACCTGTTGCATCTTACCAACCTGCGTGCATTCAGTAAAATGGGCCTTCCGGTAGCGGGGCAGCAGGAGGCGCTGAATGCCATATCCGCTAACTGGGGCCCTTCCTGGAGGATGATCGTGGAGCTGGGTGATCGTCCGCGGGCGTATGGTATCTATCCCGGCGGGCAATCCGGTAATCCGGGAAGCCGCTATTATGATAGTTTTGTGGACGACTGGAATAAAGGCAAATATTATACACTGAACTTTTTTATGTCGCTAAAGGAAGCAAAGCAACAGGCATCCGGCGCATGGAAACTAAACAACAGGTAGTATGAAAATAAGCACCCGCGATAATATAAAAGCATTCCTTTGCCTGATCCCCCTGATCTTATTGATCAGGATAACGGACCGTATTCCCTGGTGGAGTTTTGTGATAGGGGTAGGCCTGTTTGGCGCCGCCACTGCCATCTGGAAATGGAAGGTGTCTGCATTTGTTACCGGCTTCCTGGCAGGCCTGGTGGTATGGGCAGGGGCCAGTCTTTATTTTCATTACACCTTAGGCGGTCATGTTCTTGATAAGATAGGTGTATTGTTGTTTGTTCCGGGCCCGGTGGTGATATTGTTGTCAGGTATCATTGGCGGCTTGCTGACGGGATTGGCACTGTATACGGGGAGAACGGCGATACGGGTTTCAGCGCATTAGTTGGTGCAATTTATGTTGTTGCGGGAGGTAGGGGCTTCAACCCCTAATCCCCCGCTCCAACCACCACCTTGTGCCGGTCAACAAACAATGAATGCCAGGCCGTTCTTACCAACCCTGGTTCTGCACCAGGTTCGGGTTCCTTAATGTCTCATCTACCGTAATGGGTATTACATACATCGCATTCCTCCACGGCCGTTCTTCCACTTTAAACCGCTCATAACGGAAGCCCCCGGGTGCGGTATCATCCTTGATAGCCTGCAGGCCCCAGATCGCTTTCTCTGTATGCTCCGCGATCTTCCAGCGCCGTACGTCCCAGAAGCGATGGTTTTCAAACGCCAGTTCTATGCGCCGTTCATTCCGGATGCGCTGCCGCATCTGCTCCTGTGTAAGCCCTGCAGGCAGGTCAGGCATGCCCGCCCGCTGACGGATGGCATTCACCGCTGCGGCAATGGCCGCATTACCGGGGTCATATTCATTCAGCGCTTCTGCATAGCTCAGGTAAAATTCTGCCAGGCGGAAGATGATACCATGCACCTGTCTTACAGAGGAGGACTGCCCCGGTGTAATGGTCTCATCAAACAGTTTACGGGCAAAGTAACCGGTACGGGTATGATCCACGTCAGTACTGAGCGCATCTTTGCCGCCGGCAAAAGTTTCAATTTTACGTCCTTTAAAGCTGGCGTCGTTGTAAAGAATGTCCTGGTAAAAACGTGGGTCGCGGTGCTCATAAGGACGGGTCTCATCATAACCGGAAGCGGGATCATCGATGGGATAGCCGCTGTCCGTTTCATAATCATCCACCAGGTTCTGGGTAGGGGCACAACCCGACCATCCGCTATTGCCAAAGGGAAAGAGGTAACGGTCCATGGCCTGGTCTGTTTCGCGCATCCGTTCAAAGATCACTTCAGTGCTTTGCAGGGTGGTGGCAATGAACATCTGTTTCCTGGCGGCCAGGTTAGGTTCCAGGCGGTATACCGGTGCGCCGTTATTGTTCAGGTCTATCACTGCTTTGGCCGCCGCTGCAGCCTGGCGCCATTTTTCAGGATCGGTGGCGCTGGCGTTGCTGCTGATGTCTCCCTGGAAACCCGTTTTACCGGCGATGGCCCATAAGGGGCTTGCTGCGTATAGCAATGTCCGTGCCTTCAGCGCCAGGCAGGCGCCTTTGGTTACACGGCCCACCTGCGTGTTGGGGTAGGAGTAAGGCAGGCGTTTGAACGCTTCTTCACAATCAGCTACAATCTGCGCTACGCAGGAATCGTAGCTGTTACGGGAGCGGTTCAGCGCCGCCTGGTCTGTTTGCTCAATGCTCTGTGTAACGATGATCACACCGCCAAACTGTTTGATGAGCTCTGAAAGGTACCAGGCACGCAGGAAGTATACTTCGCCGATGCGGTTCTCCAGTGTGCCGGGGTTATTGGGATCATCGGGTGTTTTATACTTCACGATGTTTTCCAGGATGGTGTTGGCCTGGCGGATGGCCACGTAATTCTCGCGCCAGGTATTGCCGATGGTGGTACCGTTCCAGGAGCCGTTGTTGAAAGTTTGGGAGGCCATCCAGCTGGAGGCGTCTTTGGCTTCATCGCAGGCGGAACTCATGGAGTAACCGCCCAGGTAGGTGTATGGTCCGCGTATGCGGGAGTAGAGGTTATTCACCACCTGGTCTGTCATGGTAAAGTTGGTAAAGATATCGCTGTCCTGTTGCTGGGTGGTAGCGGCCCTGTCCAGGAAGTCCTTTCTGCAGCCCGGTAACGCGGCTATCAGCGTAAAAGCAAGGATATGTATGATCAGTGTTCTTTTCATCTCGCAATGTCTTTTAATGTTAGAATCTTACGTCAATACCGAAGTTCCAGATACGTTGAATGGGATACATATCACCCCTGCCGTCGTTCACTTCGGGATCCAGGCCAAAATCGCTCAGCTTATCCCAGGTGTACAGGTTCTGCCCGTTCACGTATACACGAAAATAGGTGAGGCCCATTCTTTTTACCCAGCGTTTGGGGAGCTGATAACCTATTTCGGCATTTTTGAGACGGGTATAGTCGGCGCTCCGGATCCAGAAGGTGGAAAGGCGGTGGTTGTTGGCATTGGTGGTGGCGTGCAGCAGCGGGTATGTGGCGGTGGAAGCGGTTTCCGGCGTCCAGCGGCCCAGGTGTATGGGCTTTACTTTGCCGCCCTGGAAGAACTCATAGGCGGCTTCGCCATTCAGGGCGACATCGGTATGTGCGGCGCCCTGTATCAATGCGGAGATGTCAATGCCTTTCCAGGAAACGCCGAAAGACGCGCCGTACATGATCTCCGGCGTACGTGAATAACCGATGGCGGTTTCATCGTATACCGGTTGTATATAGTCATATTCCTTACCGGTTAGTTTACGGTAACGGATGTCGCCCGGTTTATAGCTGCTGGAAAAATTCTGCCAGGGATGATTATCAATATCGGCCTGGTCGCGGAAGAAGCCTTCGGCGATCAGCCCGAACTTGGTGCCTACCGGGTGACCGGTACGCTTCATCCAGGGATAGGGCTGCGGCACTTCATCCTGGTACACGATCTTGTTGCGTGCATAGGTGATGTTGGGCTTCACGCTGTAGCTAACCTGGCCAATGGTATGCTGATGGGTCAGTTCTATTTCGATGCCCTTATTATCTACAATGCCGATGTTCTGCGCTTTGATATCCTGCCCGAATACATCAGACAGTGTTCTGCGTGGGATGAGTATCTTGCTTCTCCGTTGCTGGAATGCATCTACGGTAAGCCCCAGTTTATCGTTCCATAAACGTGTTTCCAGGCCGATGTTCACCTGGCGGCCGCGTTCCCAGGTGACGTTGGGGTTGCCGATGGCGCCCTGCGCCCAGCCATTGGCCTGTGCAGGGTTGGTGCCGAAATAATACTGTGTGGCCCCGGCCCAGGAAGTGAACCAGAGAAAGCGTTCAGACGCCGGCGGGAATTGTGAGGAGCTGGAACGGTCGTTGCCTACTTCGCCATAAGAGCCGCGGAGCTTCAGGAAATTCACCACTTTTACGTTGTTCCTGAAGAAGGGTTCTTCAGATAATACCCAGCCTGCAGAAACGGAAGGAAAGAAACCATAGCGGCTTTCTTTCGGGAAGTTTTCCGATCCCTGGTAGGAAGCGCTGAACTCCAGCAGGTATTTGAGCTTATAGTTATAAGAGCCTCTTAACAGGATGGATTGATAGGCATAGGGTATCTGTGAATTAAACTCCTGCAGGCGGCGGTTCCAGAGCAGGATGGCGCTGGCCTCATGATCACGGAACTGGCGGTTCCAGTTCAAGGTGGTCTCAAAATAGGTATTGCGAATGGCGTCGCCCCCGCCAAAGCCGCCGTTAGGGTCTATCTTGGTATCCTGTCCGATCGTTTTATAACCTGCCGGATTGCCGTCGGCATCAAATAATTGCTGGTAAACGGCATAGCTGCGTGTATAGGTGGCGTTGGGGCGGTTACTGTTATCGTATGAGAAAGATGCTTTGGCACTGAGGTTTTTGGTGATGAAGTCCAGCTTGCGGGTCAGTGCAAAGGTGCCCTGTACCGTGTTGTTATACCAGCGGCGGTAGCCTTTCTGCGACAGCTCGCCAAAGATGTTGCTGGTATAGGTGCCGGTGCCCCACATGGAACCATCCGGGTTGAAGATAGGATAAACAGGCGGCATACGGTTGGCCAGCTGCATTACGCCGGAGGCGCTGTTGTTGCCATCGGTACGGTCTGTAAGTATCCCTGCCAGATCCAGGCGTGCAGTGAGCGTAGGAGAGATGTCCACATCCACATTGGCGCGCAGGCTGTAGCGTTTCATCACGTTGTTGGCATTATAGCCATCCTTGTTTTCATCGGTATGTTTATAGTTGCCTTCTGCAATATTGTAGCCGGCAGAGATGAAGTACCGCGCCACATTGCCACCGCCGCTTACGTTCAGGTTGGCGTTGGCTACATGCGAAGGCTGCATAAGGAACTTGTAATAATCTGTATTGGGCAGCGTACCGTTCTTATAGCCTTCCAGCTGTTCGGGAGTAAAAGGTTCCTGTTGTCCATCGTTGCGCATGGCCTCATTCAGCAGGCTGGCGTAATCATAAGAGCCCAGGTAAGGCGGTATGCGGGTAGGCTCCTGTATACCGGTGGAGGCGCGGAAACTCACCTGCGGGGTGCCCGCCTTTCCGCGTTTGGTGGTGACGAGGATAGCGCCGTTGGCCCCGCGCATACCCAGTACGGCGGTAGCGGCGGCATCTTTCAGGATGGTTACGCTTTCCACATCGTTCGGGTCTACATAATCCATGGATCTTTCTACACCATCCACCATTACAATGGGCGTGGCGTTATTCAGCGTGGCTACACCGCGGATGTAGAGGGTGCTGCCGTCAACGCCCGGCTCTCCGCTGCGTTGTGTGGTAATGAGCCCTGGCAGCCGTCCGGCCAGGGCATTGGTAAGATTAGACACCGGGCTTTGCACCAGCTCTTTCGTGGTAACAGAAGAGATGGCGCCCGTTACCGTTGCTTTTTTCTGCTCGCCGTAGGCAACGATCACCACATCTTTCAGCCCGATGTTGGCAGGACTCAGTTCTACGTTCACGGAGTTGGTAACGCCGGTTTCCACTTCCTTTGTTTCAAAACCTACATACGAGAAGGTAAGTACGGGCGAACCGCCGGGCACCACGATACTGAAGGTGCCGTCTGCCTGTGTGGTGGTACCGCGGCTGGTGCCTTTCACCTGTACGGTTACACCGGGCAAAGGTTCGTTGGTGCGCTGCTCGATAACCGATCCGATAATGGTGCGTTCCGGTACGGAGGCGCCCGGTAAGGCGCGTGGAACGGTTGTATCGGCCACCTGGCTTTGTTCTTCCTGCTGCTGGTAAATAATGATGATATTATCCTGCTGTTTAAAGTGCAGCGGTGTATGCTGCAGCAGCAGTTCCAGTGTTTCCTTTACGCTGCGGGTGCCTTTTTCAAGACTGATGTTGCGGTAACGGCGTACCTGCTCCGGCGGAAAAGCAATGCGGAAGCCGGAAAGTTGTTCTACTTTGTCTAATGCCCCACGCAGGCTTTCTTTACGGAGCATTAGGGTGATCTTTTTGGTAGACATGTTTTGTGCTTCGCTGTTCTTTGCCCATAAAAGGGGAGGCAGTAACAGCATGCCTAGCAACAGGAGGGTGCTGGTTTTCATCATGGTAAAAACATTACGGTTTAAGTACATGCGCATAACGTGAGTAGTTTTTTCAGATTTTGGCAAAAGCTTTCCCATAGCCCCCGTGGAGGCATTTAAATAACAGGTTGCGGAAAAGCGGTTCAGGTAATTCTACGATCTGGTTGACGGATCAGCTAGGCCATAGGCGTCGTCGTTAAGGTTTGATGAGTAATATGGTTTTCATGGTTCAGCTGTGGAACAGCCCTTTCCATCAATGATGACGCGCGCTTCATCTTCAATGGTATAGGTGGCGTTCCTGACGGTGCATAGTACGTTGAGCACTTCTTCCAGTGATTCGGTACCGCTGAAGGAGGCGCGCACCAGGCACTGTTTCAGCGCTTCATTGTTAAAGTGTATGTTTACGTGGTATCTTTTGCTGATAGTGGCGGCAATGGTTTCAAAGGGAACGGACTCAAATACCATGTCGTTCCTGGTCCAGCTGATCTCTTCGAGGGCATGCACCTGGCGCTGTGCAAGGGTAGCGGCCTCCGTGTTATAAACGATCTGCTGATCGGGGTTCAGCACCGCCAGCATGTTGGGACCATCTTCCACTTTCACCTTGCCTTTGGTAACGGATACTACGATCTCGTTGGAACCGGGATAGGCCTTTATGTTAAAGGCCGTACCCAGTACCGTGGTTTTCACGCGGCCCGTATTGATCACAAAACGGCTGCTGCTGTTTTGCCGGATATCAAAATAGGCTTCGCCGGATAGTGTTACTTCTCTTACGTTTCCACTGAATGTACGGGGATATTCCAGGTGACTGCCTGCATGGAGCACCACCTTACTGCCATCGGGCAATGTAATATAACGGCTGTAATCCAGTCCGGCGAGGGTTTGCACCGCTGCCGGATGCACCTTCTTCCTGTCGCGCCACTGTAAGCCGTAATACACGGCGCCGCAGAGCAAGGCCATACCTGTAAGCACTGCCGCAGTACGGATGGCTTTCTGCAAAAGGCCGCTCCTGGTACTCCGTACAGGTATCTGGTGTGTGGCGCTCTGCAGCTGCGCCCTCAACGCCTGCAGTTGCTGGTGGGTGAGAAGGGCAGCAGCCTCGCTGTCGGGTGCAATGATATGGTCGGGCCGTTCCCTGCCCAGGCTTTCGTACCAGCTGTCCAGCAATGCAAGCTCTTCCTGCGTGCATTGCCCTGCGTTATATTTCTCTAAAAGTGTTAACAGGTGTTGAGGGTCCATTATTAAAGTTTGACATTTAAAGTTGGAGGTATGAGGTTCGTTCAAACCTCAAACTAATTATATAAACACCATTTCTGCCGTTTACCGTTACGCTCTCCAAAAAAATATACGCTATAACCTGAAGAATTTAATTATTAAATTTGGACAAACTGCTTTGATATCAAACACTACGCTCAATATACCGATACTGCGCTAATAGCATTATTCAGGCAAGGTGATGAAAAAGCGTTTGATACTATCTATGAGCGCTATTTTATCCGCCTGGTGAACCTTGCTCATAAGAAGACAGGTCAGCTGGAAGCGTCACAGGAGCTGGTACAGGATATCTTCATTTCCCTGTACAGGCAATTGCCTGCGTTGAAAGAAGATACGCAGCTGGACAACTACCTGTTCATTGCGCTGCGCAACCGCGTGTATAACTTCCACCGGCAGCAGCTGGCCCAGCTGAAAAGAGAGCAGGCCTTTATGCAGGTATTGCCTGCCGGCCCCCGTGAAAATTACGGCCTGCTGGAAGTAAAAGAGCTGGAAACTTTCCTGCAGAACAAGATCCGGGAACTGCCTACCCAATGCCGCGCCGTCTTCCTGCTAAGCCGCGAAAACCAGCTCTCCAATAAAGAAGTGGCGGAACGTCTCAACATCTCCGTAAATACCGTGGAACAACACATGCGTAAAGCCCTCCGCATCCTCCGGTCATCATTGGGTAATGAACTGACCATCTTATTGTTCTGGCTGCTGGATAAATAAGGAGTTACTTTGATGCAGATAACAGCACGGCGATGTAAGATAACAGAACGGGCCTTGCAGACAACAGAACAGCGATGTAAGACAACAGAATGGACGCTCCACCTGACAGAACGGCGTTGTCAGCTAACAGAACGGAGCTGACAGATCGAAGAACATTGATGTAAGATAACGGAACGGCGTTGTCAGCTAACAGAACGAACCTGACAGATCGAAGAACATCGATGTAAGATAACAGAACGGCGCCTCCACCTGACAGAACGGCCGTGTAAGCAAACAGACCTTACCTGTTAGCGGGGATTTCTGAGCAGAAAGACAAACCCATTCTTCCGGTAAAGCTCTTTCAGCTCAGGATGCTGCTTTGTATAATGGTCCACACGATCCACTTTCGTAATAAAATAAGCCGGTTTATCTATATTGCCGCTTAACAGCCATTGCTCATCATAAGATCTGGCATTAACAGGTTTTTGTTTCCGCGCATAGAAGAAGGGCGCATAGCTCCAGTAGCCCAGTGTATTAACATAACAATCCTCCCCCTGTCTTTCTTTCAGGAAATCAATGGCCGCACCCTGTGAGTAACGTTCCACTTTGGGCACGATCAGTATAGCTGCCAGGAATATTACAATGGCCGTACTGCCAAAGATGGTCCAAAAGGCTTTGTTATAAGCCTGTCGCTTCAGCAGTACCAGTACAGCTGCTACGGCTGTCAGCATCAGTATGCCCGGCACGCCTTCAAAACCGCTCCAGTGTACATCTGCCATCATATTACCCTGTGCAAAGGGATCTGCTACATAAGGCGCCAGCTTTTTAATGTTCATGGCAATAATGGTTACGGACAACAACACTGTGCCTATGATGATCCCCAGCACTGCAGCAAGAACGGCCACGTATTTTTTATAGGGCATTTCCCTGCGCTCCCACTTGTAAAACGTGTAGGCAGCCAGGAAGGTAACCGGGAACCAGGCCATAGAAGAATAGTGAATGATCCTTGATTGCACGATGGTGAACAGGATGATGACCACCCAGCACAGAATCACCATCCAGCGCTTAAAGTCGCGGTCATACCGGCTGCCGGACCGTAACCTGGAGAAGGCCGGTATCGCAAACACAGATGCGGGAAAACATCCGATCAGTATCACTATAAAATGATAACCGGGAAACCCTTGCTGACCCGCATCATGCGTGGTGAAGAGGCGGTACTGGTATGCCAGGAACCCGTTAATGAACCAGGGACCGTTCTTAATCGTTTCATAACCATACCAGGAGAAGGTGAGGAGAACGGCCACCAGCAGGAACAGCAGCGCATGTCCCCAGCCAAAACAGATCCTGAACCGGTTGTACACCAGGTATACGCCCAGCACCAGCAGGAAGATCATCAGCGCCACCGGCCCTTTGGTCAGTATGGCCAGCCCCATAAAAACACCCGCCCACACTGCATAATACAAAGGCTTATGCTGCAGGCCCTCTTTATCATAGCCATTCCGTTTCCAGTGGTAGAGGATGAAAAAATACAGCGAAAGAAAGGTGAACAGGTTAAACCAGGGATCTATCAGTCCCGATTTGAAATACATATTCGGGAACAGGGATCCCGCATAGGCCAGGGCCCAAAGTAAACCGAATCTGTGATCATATACCCGCCTGCCGCAAAGGTATAAAGCCACCAAAGTAAACGATGCCGCAGATGGCATTGGGAAAGCGGGCGGCAAACTCCGTAAAGCCAAACAGCTGCATGGTCACTACCTGCATCCAAAAAGAACATGGGCGGCTTTTCCAGGAAAAGGCTTGAAATTTATATAGATGCGGGAATAGTCGTCGAGCAGGATCATCTCCCGGGCGCATTCGGCAAAATTGATCTCATCCCAGTCAAACAGGTGTACACGGCCCAGGAAAGGAATGAATAAAAAAGCGCCGATGGCCGCCAGCAGTACTATCGTGGTTATTTTATTCCCGTACATAGTCCCTTGTGTATTACCGGTGCGGACAAATATAGGAGCGCCCGCCTGCTTTAACAAATGCATCATTAAAAGTTAAAGATATCATCACTTTCACGAACCCGCCCGTTTCCAGACAAACTGTCCGGAACCGGACATTTTTCCGCAACGCAATTTTTATAAAACCCTCATTCTGAATAAATTATGTTTGGCATCCGGCTTGGAAAGAGTAGGGAGCTAAAATGTTTTCATGGACAAAGTAATTGAAACAGAGGTTCGGCTGCAAAGAAAGAAAAAACTGGTCTGGACCTTATCCCTATCCCTGTTGCTGATCATCGCGGTAGTGATCTGGCTGCGCGCCGTACTATCGCCTTCGCTCAGCCAATCAGAGATCATCACCGCCGTAGTGGAAAGAGGAGATATTGAGAACACGATCAATGCCTCCGGCGAAGTACAGCCCGAATTTGAAGAGGTGATCACCAGCCCGATCAATGCCTCTATCCGGGAGGTGATGATGGAAGCGGGCAGCAGCATCAAAGCAGGCCAGCCCATCCTCCTGCTGGATAAGACCGCATCCGCCAACGAATATGAGAAACTGCAGTTCCAGCTGGAATCTAAACGTAACTACATCAAAAAGCTGCGCCTCGAACTGGAAAAGAGTTTCTACGATATCAAGTCCAGCAACGACGTAAAACAACTCCGCATTAACAGCATGGAAGCAGAAGTGGAAAATGCCAAGCGTTTATTCCGCGCCGGTGGCGGTACCCGCGAAGATATTGAACAGGCAGCGCTGGAACTGGAAGTGGCGCGCCTGGAAAAACAACAGCTGGAGAACGAGATCAGGAGCAAGCAGCAAACCATGCAGATCGAAATGAAGGAAGCAGCGATAGCCGCCTCCATTGAAGAAAGCAACCTGCGCGAACTGGGCCGCAAGCTGCAGCTGGCCAATATCGCCGCCAGCCGCGAAGGCGTGATCACCTGGGTGAACCGGAACATCGGCGAAAGCATACACGAAGGCGACCCCCTGGCCAGGATAGCAGACCTGCGCAGCTTCAAAGTGCAGGGCAGTATTGCAGACCAGTACCTGGACCAGCTGCGTAACGGCATGCCGGCTATTGTAAAGATCAATGATGCCGCGATAAGGGGAACGGTGGTGAACATACAGCCCGCCGTACAAAATGGCATCATCACCTTTGCCATACAGCTGAATGAAGGCGATAACAAACGGCTGCGCCCCAACATGAAAGTGGATGTTTTCCTGGTAACCGCCGCTAAGAAGAACGCACTCAGGGTTACCAACGGCGCTGCCTTTAAAGGCGCTGATCAGCAGGATATCTTCGTGGTGCGCAACGGGAAGGCTGAGCGGCGGAAAGTTCGTATAGGCCTCAGCAATTTCGATTATGTGGAGCTCATGGATAATGTACAGCCGGGAGAGCAGGTGATCATTTCCGACATGAGCGCCTTCAAGCATGCCCGTGGCCTCACCATCAACAACTAAACGCTATGAACCGCATATTGCTATTGACCATTTTTTATATTGGAGCCTGTTGCGCGGTACAGGCACAACCTGCCGCAGATACGATCAGGCTTGGCCTGGAGCAGGTGGTAGACATGGCGAAAGCTTTTTCCATCGCCGCCAAACAGGCATTAACCACCCGTAAAACAAAATACTGGGAGTACCGTACCTATCGTTCCAATTATCAACCGCAGCTGGCGCTGAACGGTATACTGCCCGGCTACAATAAAACATTTACCGAAGTGCAGCAGCCGGATGGCACTATTCTCTTTCAATCCATTCACAATAACAATTCCTCCCTTAATTTGTCTTTCAGCCAAAGCATAGCAGGAACAGGAGGCACCGTATTCGGCACCACCCAGCTGCAGCGCTTTGATGATTTTGACCGTAAGAACACCTTGTATAACAACGTGCCTTTTGGTATTGGCTATACGCAGCCCCTGTTCCAGTTCAACCAGCTGAAATGGGACCGGCGGATCGAGCCCCTGAAATACAAGGAAAGCACTCAGGCTTATATTGAAGCCATGGAAAGTGTGGCCATTACCGCCTGCGGCTATTTCTTTGACCTGCTGCTGGCGCAGGTGAACCTGCAGATAGCAGAAACCAATTTGCGCAATACGAAGAACATCCTCCGCATTGCGAATGAAAAATATGCGCTGGGCAAGATCTCCCGCAACGAGATACTGCAGCTGCAGCTGGAACAGCTGAAGTCTGAAAAGGCCGCCGGCATTGCAAGGCGCGACATGGAAATAGCCGGGCTGAACCTGCGTTCCTACATCGGGCTGCAGCAGCAAGCGCCCATCACGCTCCTGCTGCCGGGCTTAAAGACCAATGTACACGCGCCCGCTGAAAAGGTGCTGACGGAAGCGTACCAGAACCGCAGTGATGCCATTGCTTTTGCACGGCGCATGGCAGAAGCCAGGCGGGATGTTGCCAAAGCCAAAGGAGATAACGGGCTCAATGCTACCTTAACAGCACAGCTGGGCTTCTCCAAAAGCGCTACTACAATAGCCAAATCTTACCAGTCGCCACAAGATCAGCAGGAAGTACAGATCACTTTTGCCATTCCTATCCTGGATTGGGGAAGATCAAGATCCCGCACCAAAACCGCGCAGGCAAACCTGGAGTTTACGGAGTATGCCGTGGAGCAGGACAAACAGGTGTTTGCCCAGGAGATCGTAACGCAGGTCACGCTGTTTGATATGATGAAAGACCAGCTGCAGCTCACGGCGAATGCAGACAGCATCGCCACCGAGAAATACCGCATCGCCGAGGAAAGATATATCTTGGGTAATTTCGGTATCACAGACCTGAGCATCGCCTTCCAGGAGAAAGACCAGGCCAAGCGCGATTACATTGCCGCGCTGCGTGATTCCTGGAGCGCCTGGTACCAGCTGCGTTATTTATCGCTGTACGATTTCGAAAAGAATGAAAAGATCAGTTATCAGCAGGCATATACATCCTTTAACAATTAAACCCGTTATATGATCCATCTACAGAACATAGAAAAAGTATACCGTACGGATACGGTAGAAACACTGGCGCTGCATAATATCTCCCTGCAGGTAGAAAAAGGAGAGTTCCTTTCCATCATGGGGCCTTCCGGATGCGGCAAAAGCACCATGCTCAATCTTATGGGCCTGCTGGATGCGCCTACCAGGGGAGCGGTAAAGATAGCCGGCACAAAGCTGGAGCATCTGCCGGATGCAAAGCTGGCGGAATTCAGGAACAGGAAGATCGGCTTCATTTTCCAGAGCTATCACCTGATCAATGACCTGAGAGTGGTAGACAATGTAGAGCTGCCGCTGATCTACCGCAAAGGCGCTGCAAAGGAAAGAAAGCAGCTGGCCACCGAAGCTTTGCAGAAGGTTGGACTGAGCAACCGCCTGAAACATTTTCCTAAGCAGCTCTCCGGCGGACAAAAACAAAGGGTGGCCATCGCGCGCGCTATCGCCGGCCGCCCGGAAATCATCCTGGCAGATGAGCCCACCGGTAACCTGGACAGCGTCATGGGCAATGAAGTAATGGACATCCTGCTGCACCTGAACAGAACAGAAGGCACTACCATTGTAATGGTAACGCATGATGAGCAGATGGCCAGGAAAACACACCGCCTGGTGCGCCTGTTCGATGGCAGCCAGGTACAATAAGACCCTTTCATCCGTTTCAACATATACAGATTATGCTCGTCAATTATTTTAAGATCGCTATTGCCGTGCTGAAAAGAAGAAAGTTCTTCACCTTTATCAGCATCTTCATTATCAGCTTTACCATCACCATCCTGGTAGTGCTCGCTGCTTTTATAGATAAGGTGGTGAACGACACCTATCCCGACAGGAACAGGAGCCGCCTGCTGTACATCACCAAGTTCGAAGAGAGCGGCCCCCAATCGATGAACAGCGGCGCTTTGTCTTTTTACTACCTGAACCGCTATGTCAAAACCCTGAAAAGGCCTGCCAGGATCGCTATTTCTTCCAGGCCGCAGGGTACCAATACCTATGTTAACAATAAGAAGATCAGCATCAATTACAAGTATACGGACGCGGCCTACTGGGAGGTGCTGGATCACGATTTCCTGGAAGGGAAGCCTTTTACGGCGCAACAGCTGGCAAACGGCGAACGGGTAGCCGTAATATCAGAGCGCCTGAGGAAGGAGTACTTTGGGAATGCGCCCTCCGTTGTGGGGCAGTACATTGAAGCAGATGCGGTACGCTACCGGGTATGTGGTATTATGAAGTCTGTACCGCCTTCCAACTACCTGTTCTCCGGCGATCTGTTCCTGCCCTATACGGTAGCCAAAACAGATATTGCGTCCAGCAAGGATTACCGCGGCAATTTTATCTGCGTACTGGAAGCTCCCACCCGCGCAGATGTGCCTGCCATGAAAGCAGAGTATGAACAAATGGCTGCCCGGCTGCCGATGACCAACAACCAGTACACACATATTTATACGCATGCTGATAGTTATCTGAATGCATACTTACGCTCGGGAAATGAGAAAAAATCAGGTATGAGGATCGTGTCTACGGTCGTCACCATCTTTGTGCTGCTGGTGATGCTGCTGCCGGCTATGAACCTGGTGAATATCAACGTCACCCGCATTATGGAACGCTCTTCCGAAATTGGGGTGCGTAAAGCCTTTGGCGCCTCTTCAAAAGTGCTGGCGGGGCAGTTCATTATTGAGAACCTGATCCTTACCCTGATAAGTGGTTTGGTCAGTGTAGTGCTCTCATTGATCGCCCTGCAGCTGATCAACCGGGCCAACCTGCTCAATGACCTGCATTTGTCGCTTAACTTCAATGTACTGCTGGTTACCCTGCTGGCCTGCCTGGTATTCGGACTATTATCCGGTGCATACCCTGCCTGGCGCATGTCCCGCATGCAGGTAATAAACGCGTTGAAGGCTTCATGATCATTCATCAATTAATCCAAGAAAACTATGTTCAGGCATTTATTTAAACTGATGTGGAATAAAAAGAAGCAGAACTTCCTGCTGATGACGGAGATGTTTGTTTCCTTCCTGGTAGTTTTTGCCGTAATGACGATCTCCGTTTACTACTACGGGAACTACCGGAAGCCTGTTGGTATGGACTATGAAAATGTATGGGTAGTCAATTACAGCAATCCGCTTAAGACAGACAACAAAGATTCTATCTGGCTGTTCTACGAGGCGCTGCAGCGAACCGTAAAGGCATTACCGCAGGTAAGGGAGGTCAGTTTTACCACCAGCAATGTACCTTTTGCTTCTGCTACAATTATGAACGGCGTGGGTCATAAAGGCAGAATGATCAGCAATATCAACTGGTATAATGTGGACGATAACTATCAGCGCGTGTTGGATCTGAAACTGCTGGAAGGACGCTGGTTTAACAAACAGGATGCAGTGGCCCCGGTAAAGCCGGTGGTCATTAATGCTACCCTGCGGGAAGAGCTGTTTGGTAATGAGCCTGCAACAGGCAGGCAATATGGAGACGATAAGCAATCAAGGGTCATTGGTGTGGTGCAGGATGTCAAAATGAAAGGTGACTATACCGTAGCGGGGAGAGCTGTTTACAACCGCACCGATACAGCGAGCCTGGGCGGCATGGAGAAAATGCTGGTACGTGTTACGCCGGATGCCAACCTTGCTTTTGAAGGCCGGCTGTATAAAACCATTTCCACTGCCTTGAAAACCGCCAATGTGGAGATAGAACATCTTACAGACAAACGCGGGAGTATGAATAATATGTCGCTGATGCCGATGATCATACTTTCCATCGTGGCGGGTTTCCTGATCATTAACGTGGCGCTGGGCCTCTTTGGCGTGCTGTGGTACAACATCAATAAGCGCCGTGCTGAGATTGGCCTGAGAAGGGCAGTAGGGGCAACCGGCCGTTCGGTGTCCCTGCAGCTGATAACGGAAGCGCTGATCCTGTCTACCTTCTCTGTGATCGCGGGCGTTTTCTTTGCCGTTCAATTTCCTTTGCTGAATGTATTTGATTTGCCTGCAATGGTGTATGTGGCGGCCATCGTATTGTCTGTGTTATTTATATACCTCCTGGTGCTGATCTGCGCTTTCTATCCCGGGCGGCAGGCAGCGGCGGTGTACCCTGCAGTAGCGCTGCATGAAGACTAGGTACGCTGTAGCGGAAAAAATGTAACTTGCTTTTACTTATGATTTTGGTAATTGATGATGATATTGCCGTCAGGACTTCGCTGATGCTGTTGTTTAACGATGCGGGCTATAAAACCCTGGCTGCGGCCAGCCAGCAGGAAGCGCTGGACATTATCCGCACACAGCAGATATCCCTGATCATACTGGACCTTAATTTCTCCACTTGAAACAAGCGGGGAAGAAGGAATAGCATTGCTCAAACAGATCAGGGCCCTGGATAGCGAAGTGCCGGTTATCCTCATCACCGGCTGGGGCACCATTGCCCTGGCCGTACAGGGGATGAAACTGGGCGCCAGTGATTTTATCAACAAACCCTGGGATAACAGTTATCTCCTGCAATCCGTACAAACCCTGCTGCAGCTGCGCGAAAAAACAGCGCAGCACCATACCCGCAAAGAGCTGGACAGCCGCTATGATTTCCGTTCCATTATTACGGCAGATCCGCATATGCTGCAGCTGCTGGAAACCATTGGCCGGGTAGCGCCAACAGATGCGCCCGTACTGATCACCGGCGAAAGCGGCACCGGTAAAGAGCTGGTGGCCGAAGCCATTCACCAGAACAGCGTGCGCCGCAGCAAAACATTCGTCAAGGTGAACCTGGGCGGTATTTCCACCACGCTGTTTGAAAGCGAAATGTTTGGCCATGTGCGCGGCGCCTTCACCGATGCGCGTACCGACCGCGTAGGGCGTTTTGAACTGGCGCATAAAGGCACCATCTTCCTGGACGAAATTGGCGACCTGGATCTGAGCAGCCAGGTAAAACTGCTGCGCGTATTACAGGACCGCACCTACGAAGTGCTGGGCAGCAGCCGTACCCGCGTGGTAGACACCCGGGTGATCTGCGGTACCAACAAAGACCTGGGCAGGATGGTAGGAGAGGGCGCTTTCCGGGAAGACCTGTTCTACCGGATCAACCTGATCAGCATTCATCTACCGGCGTTAAGAGAAAGGCCCGGCGATATTCCTTTGCTGGTCAACTTCTTTATCGGCAACCTGAAAGAGATCTATAACCGCCCCGCGCTGACCGTAACACCAAAAGCGTTGCGCTGGCTGCAGGAACTGCCGTGGCCCGGCAACATCCGCCAGTTAAAGAACCTGGTAGAACGCGCGGTACTGATCACCCGGAAAGACAGCCTCGATGTAGATGATTTCCGCTCCCAGCTGGAGCTGTCTACCGCCAGGAAAGGCAGTATCCAGCTGCCGGATGTAGGGGCCATTACCCTGGATGAGATTGAGGTAATGATGATCCGCAAAGCCATGGACTTTCATAAGAACAGGATCTCGAAAGCGGCCAGCGCGCTGGGTTTAACCCGCAGCTCACTGTACCGCCGCCTGGAGAAGTATAATATCCCCTACGATGAAACTTCGGACTAAGTACATCCTCTTCCTTTCAGTACTGCACCTGCTTGCGCTGGTGCTTTCGTGGTTTGTGTTCAAGGAAAATAAGATACTGTTCATTGTGGCAGAGCTGATCATCCTCCTGTCGGTGTTCATATCCTGGCGCCTGTATCAGCAGCTGGTAGGCCCCTTGAAATTGCTGGTAATGGGCACGGAGGCCATCAAAGACCGCGACTTTAACGTGAAGCTGGTGCACACCGGCAAATACGAAATGGATGCCCTGATAGATGTATACAACCGGATGATCGATGAGCTGCGGCAGGAACGCACCCGGCAGCAGGAACAGCACCTCTTCCTGGAAAAACTGGTGAATACCTCGCCCACAGGCATCATCATCCTGGATCATGACGGCAACGTGGCGCAGGTAAACCCCAAAGCCAGCCAGCTCATGGAAATGAAAGGAACCGATATGCTTACAAACGCCAGGCAGTTGCCCCGGGGCGGTTCCCTCACGGTCACTTACAACAATGCCCTCACTTACCGCCTGCAGAAATCGCAGTTTATTGACCGCGGTTTTCCCCGCGAATTTATATTGATAGAAGAACTCACCGCCGAAATACTGGCGGCAGAAAAGAAAGCCTACGGTAAAGTGATCCGTATGATGGCGCATGAAGTAAATAATACCATTGGCCCGGTGAACTCCATCCTGCAATCTGCGCTGAGCGCTGAAAGCCTGCAGAACGGGCAAAATGGAAACATGCTGCAGCATGCACTGCGTGTAGCCGTTGAGCGTAATCACAACCTGAATCATTTCATGCGCAACTTTGCCGATGTGGTACGGTTGCCGGAACCGCTGCGGAAAGAAATTGATCTGCATCAGCTGGTGAACAATGTAGCCCGCCTGATGGAAATGAAAGCGGGGGAAAAAGAGATCAGCTTTGAATACCAGCTGGAAGAAGGGCCCTTCCATATCCATGCAGACCAGGAGCAGATGGAGCAGGTGCTCATCAACATTGTGAAGAATGCCATGGAAGCCATTGAGTACAAAGGCCACATTGAATTCATTACCCGTATACGCGAAAAGCAGCTGGTCATTGCTGATTCAGGAAAAGGCATCAGCAGCAAAGCCGCCGCCCAGCTTTTCAGCCCCTTTTTCAGTACTAAAAAGAACGGCCAGGGAATTGGCCTTACCCTGATCAGGGAAATACTGCACCATCATGGCTTTGAACTTTCCCTTACCACTGTTGCCCCGGGTAGAACGGAATTTCTGATCCAATTCGTACTGTAATAAAAAAAATTTTTCCTTACCCCCCCGAATAAACGCTGCCGGTGTATTTAAAAAAACTGGACCCTGCATTCAAAATAGATCCATTAAAGTATGCGGTGCCCTATGCCCGTTGCTTTGTGTTTCATGGCGCCCACAGAAAGAAAACGATGATGTAAACCGATGAAGACCATTTTTATTGCCCTGTTGCTGGTGTTATACACCGGCCTGCATGAGCTATGCGCACAAACGTACACCCCTGTTGCCGTCACAGGGTTTAACAATGATGTTGTTGCGGAGTCAGGCACCAGCACAATTGCAGCGACCTCTACCGACCTGGATCTCAGCTTCAACATCCTGTATACAGCTGCTTTTGCAGCTACTAATGGCATTGCCGGCGGACTACCAGACAATGGCCTTATCGTTAATGGCGCACGCAGCTACCAGCTGGCTGATTACGATGCAGACAATGGCTTGTTCCTTTCCGCCAACGGTGCCGTAGCCAATACCGCTGCAGCAGGTACGCTTACACTGGCCACCCCGGCCACTTTCAGCCGTATCAGCCTGTTGTTGTTCTCTACAGAAGGCGCTACTACGGTAAGCGCTACACTGAATTTTACGGACGGCACCAGCGTAGCCGGCGGTAATATGAATGTACAGGACTGGTTTGATGGCGGCAACGCTGTGGTGTCAGGTTTTGGCCGTATTACACGCAAAGCTTTTCCGCCTTATATCGTAGATGGAGCGGCTACCAATAATCCCCGGTTTTACCGTTTTGATATACCCATTGCCTGTGCCAACCAGTCAAAGCTGCTGCAGTCCGTAACCATCACTTACCTCTCTGGCAGCGGTACCTTGTTCCCTACCAGGGCATGTATACTGGCGCTCTCCGGTGTTGCCTATACGCCGCTGAGCGTAGTGCCGGTTATTACCAATGCTGTATGCGGCGGTGGCAGCGGCAGTATTGCCTTAACCGTCAGCGGAGGTACAGCGCCTTTGTTTTACAGCTGGAACACCTTACCGGTGCAAACACAACCGGTTGCCACCAACCTGTCTGGCGGTAATTACACCTGTACTATTACAGACGCCAACGGATGCAGCACCACTTACCAGGGAACCGTGCTGCAGCAATCACCGGTTACGCTATCGCTCAGCGCCAGTGATACGCTGCTGTGTGAAGGCCAGTCGGCCACGCTGAGCGTCAGCGCCAGCGGTACTACCGTTAACGGCTATACCTGGCAGCCAACGAATGACACGGGCGCCAGCGTACCAGTTACACCGGCGCTCAGCACCCGCTATATAGTCAGCACACAGGATGTCTTTGGCTGCATACTGAAAGACAGTGTAGACATTGCCGTAAAGCCATTGCCCCTGGCCACCTTTACCGTTACGCCTGCGGAGGTATGCCTGGGTACCCCGCAAACGGTCGCCTTCACCGGCAGTGCGGGTGATAATGCTGTATTTAACTGGCACAATTTCTCCGGTGCAGCAGTACAAAGCGGCAGCGGTTCCGGGCCTTACAATATTTTATTCAATGCCGCAGGCGATTATACTTTGCAGTTGCAGATCACAGACAGCGCCTGTGTATCTGCACTTGTTAGCCAATCCGTTAATGTCAGCGAGCCGCCCGTGATAAGCATCCACCTCAGTGATCCAACACCCTGTGCCGGAGACCTTATCACCATCACCGCCACCGGTAATGCAGGTAATAACGCAACCACCGCCTGGAACTGGGGCGGGGGAGCCGCGCAGGGCGGCAATGGCTTTGGTCCTTTCAGCGTGCAATACCGGCAGAGCGGCACTGTATCTCTAACTGTAACGGATGGTGTATGTACGGTGAATGTTCCGCCACAGCAGGTAAATGTCATTCCATTACCTGTAGCGGCCTTCAGTGTTGACAGCACGACCGGTTGCCCCGATTTTCCAGTGGCCTTCACCAACCTGTCGCAGCAGGCGGATACCTGGTTATGGCGCTTCGGCGATGGCGATCTGTCATCCGAAGCGCATCCGGCTCATACTTACACCACAGCGGGCAGCTATACGGTTACCCTGATAGCCGGCGCTCAGCAACAATGTTTTGATACCCTGCAGCAAACAGCGCTGATCAATGTACAGGCCTCGCCGCGGGCTGTCTTCACCGTTCAGCCGGGCGTTAACCTGCCGCTGGAATACAGCGAAGCGCTTTTCAGTTTCAGTAACCAATCACAGAACGCCCTGCATTATGCCTGGGATTTTGGCGATGGCCTTACAGACGCTTCCCGTGATCCGCAGCATCGCTATGCACTGCCGGGCAGCTATCGTGTTACACTGACGGTGATGAATGAGATCGGTTGTGCCGACAGCACGAGTCTGGCCTGGCTTATGGTGGCGCCAGACAAGGTACTGCGTATACCCAATGCCTTTAGTCCTAACGGGGATGGAATTAACGACCGCTGGGAGATAGACGGCCTGCGCGGCATACCGGGCTGCCAGGTAACGATCTTCAACCGCTGGGGACAGCCTGTTTATGAGAGTATTGGCTATGAACGGCCCTGGGATGGTACCTGGCGCGGTAAGTTGTCGCCCAGCGGTACCTACTATTATGTTGTCAGGGCAAAGCCTAAAGATAAACCATACACAGGCTGGGTAGTATTACTCCGCTGATCACCATTTATCATCAACCATAATAAAACAAACGGATGAAACACGTTTTTACGCTCGTTTTTTTACTGGCCCTTTGTGCGGGGCGTCTGCAGTTATTGGCACAAACCTATTCGCCAATTCCCGTAACAGGATTTAATAATGATGTAGTGGCGGAAAGCGGTACCAGCGCCACTGCGGTTACCAGTACGGAGCTGGACCTGAGCTTCTACCTCCTGTACTCCCAGGCATTTGCCATTACCAATGGCCTGTCCGGCGGTATAGTGGATAACGGCACAATAGTGAACGGCAACCGTACCTACCAGCTGGCGCCCTATGACGTTAACAACGGCCTGTATTTGTCCAGTGGCGGGACTATTGTCAACACCGCCGCAACAGGTACGCTGGCGCTCACTACGCCTGCCGCCTACAGCAAATTAAGCCTGCTGCTGTTCTCTACGGAAGGTAACAGCACCATCGGCCTTACCCTGCATTTTGCAGACGGCACTTCAGCGCCCGGTGGTTCGGTAACCGTGCTGGATTGGTTCAACGGCGCCAATGCGGTGTACGGCGGTGTAGGCCGTATTGCTCGTCAGGCGGCCCCGCCATACCTGGTAGATGGTCTCTCCGGTAACAATCCGCGCTTTTACCGCTACGATATTTCTGTTGCCTGCCGTGATCAGCCCAAATCACTGGATGCTGTTTCCATCCGTTATATATCCGGCAGCGGCGTCAGTTCAAGAGCGGTGATACTGGCCCTCTCGGGCATTGTTTATGCACCGGTGACCGTAACCGCCAGCGTTACTGCCGCTACCTGCGACAATGCCGACGGCAGCATTGCCATTACCGCCACCGGTGGTACGCCGCCGTTAAACTATACCTGGACCAGCTCACCGGTACAGCTGCAGGATTCTGCCGCCAACCTGAAGGCCGGCCCTTATGCCTGCACCATCCTGGATGCTAACGGCTGCGCCACTACATACAATGGCGTGGTACCGAGGAAAACAGCCGCCGTACTTACCGCCACGGCAGATAAGGATGCTGTTTGCACCGGTAGTGCCGCCACGCTGAACGTGAGCGCCAATGGCCCCGTCAGCAATTACAGCTGGCAGCCGGGCAATGGCAGCGGCAGCAGCTTTACCGTAACACCCGCCGCTACCACCAGTTACATCGTCAGCGCTACCGACACCCTGGGATGCCAGGTAACAGATACGGTGCAGGTAACGGTTACGGCTATTCCGCCCGTACCCGTGGCAGATGCGGTGACCGCCTGTGTTGACAGCAGCGCCACCCTTCGGGTACAACGGCCCTCCCTGCTGGAAACCTATCGCTGGTACGCCGCCGCCACCGGCGGAGATCCCCTCGCTAACGGCGTTACCTATACGGTGCCTGCTGCTGCTACCGGGGCCACCTATTACCTGGAGGCTTCCACAGGCGCCTGCAGCAGCGACCGTGTGCCCGTAACCGTAAGCCGCCTGGAACAGGTGGCACAACCCGTGGTGAGCGCCACCCAGGTAACGCCTAACAGCGTCAACTTTAGTTGGCAGGCCGTACCGGATGCCACCGGTTACCAGGTGTCTGTAAACGGCGGCGCTTTCATCACCCCCAGCTCAGGCGCCCTGGGTACCAGTCACCAGGTAACCGGCCTGCCCTTATCCCAAGGGGTGAACATACGGGTCATTGCTTTGGGCGGCCAGGCCTGTCAGCATAGCGAACCCGGAGAGGCCAACGCAAAGCTGCTGAACCAGGACCTGTTCATTCCCAATGCTTTCACCCCCAATAACGACGGCCTGAACGACCAGTTCAGGGCAGAAGGCAATATCATCAGCGGGCAGTCCATGAAAATATTCAACCAGTGGGGAGAGCTGATCTTCGAAACCAGCGCCTCCGGTGCAGGATGGGATGGTACCCATAAGGGTAAGGCCCAGCCAGTTGGGGTGTACATTTATGTGATCCGGCTGAAACTCGCAGATGGTTCCGAGGTGCTCAAAAAAGGCGCCGTCAACCTCATCAGATAATAATTTTTTCTTTTAACCGTTAGTCGTTAGTCATTCGTTGTTAGTCGTAAGTGGCCCGGGTTTATACCCCCTGGTTTGATCACTAATCACTAACAACGAATGACTAACGACTTAATTATTTTTACGTTAAGTCAAAATATTATAAAAATTATTATTATTTTTCCGGCTGGATAATTGCCGGGTACTGGCCCCTGGCAGTCCGATTCCTAAGCGAATTGAAGCCTATCCTATGATGCCTATGAGGTTGACGCTGATGTTGTTGCAATGTTTACTGATCTTCCTGATACCATTGCTGGTACAGGGTCAGGAAGCTGCGCCGTCAACCCCGCCAGCCACCACCCCCGCTACCCCGGCAGCTCCCAAAGTAAAGCATGAGACAGAGTTCCAGATGAAAGCAGGCAGTTACCTGGGCTTCGGACAGGTATACCTGGGCATGGGGGAGATAGGCTTCCAGGTAGAAGTGACCAATTCACAGAAAAGCGAGCCAGTATTAGAATTCAGAATAGATAAACCCAAAGGCAAAGTAATAGGCACCCTCAAAATTCCTTACACAGGTGATACTACCTATGCGTTAAAGGTCCCGGCCAGGATGGGGAAAAATATCGGTACCCACGACCTTTACCTGGTAGCCAAAGGAAGCGGCCAGTTCATTATTTCATCGTTTTCCTTTATTCCCGTGTATTAGCCGGGATACCTGTGTCCATAACGGTAGCAAGGCAGGCTGTCAGCGCCTGGTCCATTCTTCGATGAAAGCTGCGTAGCTATCACCGATAGGCAGCTCAATGGCATTGCCTATCCTGACCTTTTTGTTCACAATGGCGCTAACCTTGTTAATGGATACGATATAGCTGCGGTGAATACGGCGAAAGAGGGCAGGAGGCAGTTTTTCCAGCATGGCTTTCAGCGTCATGAGGGTCATGATGTATTTGCCCTGCTGCAGGTGTATGCGGATGTAATCCTGCAGTCCTTCAATATAGAGGATGTCCTGCAGGTCTATCTTTACCAGTTTGTATTCTGAGCGTACAAAGATGGCGGCCTCCGGCTGTGTGGCCGGTTGCTGGCGGAACTGGTGGTATTCCAGCGCCCGTTGTATGGTTCTTGAAAAGCGTTCAAAATTCAAAGGCTTGAGCAGGTAGTCCAGCGCCTCCAGCTCAAAACCTTCCACGGCAAATTTGCGGTGAGCGGTAATGAAGATGATGATAGGTTTAACGGACAGGGAGCGTACCAGGTCGATGCCACTGATGTCAGGCATGTTAATGTCCACAAAGATCAGGTCTACGGGCGTCTGCCGCAGGTACTCCGCTGCGGAGATCGCGTCGTCAAAAGTATGTACCAGGCGCAGTGCCGGGAACCTGCCCACATATTCCTGTATCAGCGCCAGCGACAGCGGTTCATCGTCTATGGCAATGCATTTCAATTGCATGTCGTTGTATTTTTATACTTCCAAGGTCAGCGTCACGGTGTAAAGGCCTTTATCTGCTGCAATATGCAACCGATGCCTGTTTGGATAAAGATGTTCAAGCCGCCGGCGTGCATTAGAGACACCAACACCGCCCCTGCGCTCCATTTCTTTCCTTCCTGTAAACACCGGGTTGCTGCTGTAGAAGGTAATGGTCTTTTCTTCCGCAAAGATGCGGATCTGCAGCGAAGAATCCTCATGGTTGCTGATCCCGTATTTAAAAACATTTTCCACAAAGGTCATGAACAGCAGCGGCGCAATATGTTTATGTTCCAGCTGCCCCTCAGCGCTGAATGCCAGCTGCACTTTTTTGCCCAGGCGGAGGCGCTGCAGGTCTATATAGTCGCGTATGCAGTTCACTTCGCTTTCCAGTGGTACAAAGTGTTCGGAGGCATCGTCTGTCACATAGCGCATGATGTTGGACAGTTTCATGATGCTGTCTGCCGTATTTTCGTTCTTTGTAAGGGCCAGTGTATAGATATTGTTCAGGGTATTGAACAGGAAATGCGGGTTGATCTGTGCCTTCAGAAAGGAGAGCTCTGCCCTGGCCTTGCCCGCTTCTGCCCGGGCGGCGCGCTGCTCGGTGAACCGCCATCGTTTACTGATCTCAATGGCCATGCTCAGGGCCACCATCATCACAAAGAGGAAGAGGCTTACAATATCTGTTTTGATGGGCGGCCTGCGTTGTGCAGGCGGCAACTCTGCCTGTATGCTGTGCACCAGCAGCCGGTCAAACGGGCGCAGATAATACACCATCAACAGCAGCAGGAGCAGGATGCCGAAGTAGGCCACCAGTTGTTTCCTGAAGAAGAGCCGGGGTATCAGCAGGTAACTGTTGCCATAGAACAGCACCATGTACAGCAGTGCAAACAGCCAGTAGTGGGCCATCAGCAGCAGTTCCCACCAGGGATGCCGGTTGCCGGGAAAGCCGCTCACAAAGAGCAGCGGCAGGCTCAGAAAGATCAGCCAGCAGGTAATGTGAGTAATGATAAGGGACACCTTGTTCCGGATCATAACGCAAAGAAACGGGTCCTGTTCCAAAAAAGGGTATTTATACGGGTCTTTTTATTCGGGAAAAAGTGTCACCTTGCAGGTGGACATTGACCCCATATGAATGGACTTCGGTTGCAGATCTTTTAACACCCCAAAAGCACCAGCCAGGATATATCCTACAGCCCCGGATCCTGTTTCACTAAAAAAGTGATCATGGCAGTTATTAACAATCCTCCCAACTATTACGGGAAAAAGCCCCCGTTCCGTAAATTGCGCGGGTATGCTTTTGACCCCAGCCTGTCCCTGAAGATGGACACCGCCGACATCAACGATATTGTATACAAGGTGGTATGGGAAAACCTCAGTCCCGGCCCGGTAGGCGAGTACATAGAAGTGGTAGACTTTGACCCTACCGTTGGCAAATTCTACAGGGCCGTGAACCTGGACGATGACTACATCCTTGCACAGGATGGGATGGACCCCAGCGAAAGCGATCCCCAGTTTCACCAGCAGTTCGTATATGCCGTGGCCATGACCACCATCAAGAACTTTGAACGCGCACTGGGCCGTAAGGTGCTCTGGGAATCCCGCAGGGGCGAAGGCGTGGATGTGCAGGATGAATACATCCAGCGCCTCCGCATTTATCCCCACGCCATGCGCGAGCCCAATGCTTATTACAGCCCCGTGAAGAAAGCGCTGCTCTTCGGCTATTTTGCATCCACCCCGGCAGATGAAACGCTGCACATGCCTAATTCCATTGTGTTCACCTGCCTGAGCCATGACATCATCGCCCATGAGATCACGCACGCTATTCTTGACGGGGTGCATAATTACTATAACGAGCCTACCAATCCCGATGTACTGGCCTTTCACGAGGCCTTTGCAGATATTGTGGCCCTGTTCCAGCACTTCACCTTCCCCGAAGTATTGAAGCACCAGATCAGCAAAACCCGGGGCGACCTCGGTGCGCAGAACCTGCTGGGACAACTGGCACAGGAATTTGGCAGCGCAGTAGGCGATTACGGCAGCCTGCGCGACGCTATCGGCGAGATAGACGAAACTACCCGTCAGTGGAAACCACATGATCCCGATCCCGAAGATTACCGCACAGAAATGGAACCGCATGCGCGCGGCAGCATCCTGGTTGCCGCCGTGTTCGAAGCTTTCCTGAACATCTATAAAAGCCGCGTGGAAGACCTGCTGCGCATTGCCTCCAATGGTACCGGTATCCTGAACCAGGGCGATATTCAGCGCGACCTGGTAGACCGCCTGGCAAATGAAGCGGCGAAAGCGGCGGGCCACGTGCTCAATATGTGCATCCGCGCACTGGATTATTGTCCACCCATAGATCTCACCTTCGGCGATTATCTCCGCGCCATCATCACCGCCGATGCGGATATCGTGGCGGATGATAACCGCGATTACCGCCTGGCCTTCATCGATGCTTTCAGAAGAAGAGGTATCTACCCCGAGGGTGTAAAGACCCTGAGCGTGGAAAGCCTGCGCTTTCCCAACCGTAACATTGGCTATTCGCAGGAGGATAATGATACAGCCAACGCTGATCCTACCCAGGAACTGCTGGCCGTTATAAATGGCTTTCTGCGGGATTACGGCGATGAGATCAAGTACGTGAACGACCGTCAGAAGATCTACTATAAAACACGGGAATACATCACCGGCCTTTATGAAAAAGGACAGCCCCGCATACCCGGCCTGCATACCCGTCTTAATTCCAGGATTGCACAGTCGGCAGAATTTGCACAGCTCACCGGACTGGCCTTTGTAGAGAATTTCAGGGACCTGGGCATGCGTAAGTCCAGCCGCTATAACGGCGCTTCCTTCCAGATACTGAAGCTGCGGCATGTATCACGTGTAGGCCCCAACGGCACACAGGTCAACAACGTGGTGTTCTCCATCACACAGCGCGCCGGCGTTGTTTTCAGGGATGGGAAGATTGTTGACTATTACACGCCCAATAAAAGTTCGCTGTCACGGTTAACAGATAGCGGAGACCCCATTCCCGAAGGCGGCTTTGAATTCAGGGGCGCCTGCACCCTCATCTTTGACCTCGACTTACAGGTACTGAAATATGTGATCTCCAAACCGATACTGGATATTGACAGTCTCAATACCGGCCGTACGCCTTCGCTCAACCTGAAAAGGATCAGGGCGCAGTACAATTACCAGCATGGCGAGAGCGAGTGTGGCGTGAACGAGTACTTCCAGTATTTCGGCAACGGCTTCCATCATATGACAGAGCCCTTTGCTTTTCTTCACCAGCATTAATGAACAGCTATGTCTCCACAAGTAAAAAAAGCGCCTAAAAAAATAGTGGCCCGCCCCATTAACCATACGGTGCGCGTTGCCGGAAAGATAGACCGTGTGGCCATCCGCATGTATTGCCTGGGCACCGGTGATTGTTTTGTGCTGAAGTTCTTCAGCGGCAAAACAAGGAAATACACCATGATGATAGACTGCGGCAGCTGCAAAGGCGGCCCGGCGGAATTCAAGCCTTTTCTGCAGGACCTGGTGCAGTATGTGAACAACTCCGTTGACCTGCTGGTGATCACACATGAGCACAATGACCATGTGAACGGCTTTGCCAAACATCCCGACATCTTCAGGGCAATGGAGATCAAAGAAGCGTGGTTTGCCTGGACAGAGAACCCCGAAGATCCCGATGGCGCCGCACAGGAACTGCTGAAGAAGAGAAGCAGTATGCGCATGGCCTTACAGAACGCTATCCATGCCTATAAAAAAAGGCATGAACTTATGCGCATAGATGCAGACGGTAAAGCAGGCAAAACGGCCTATGACGGTATTATGCTTGATAACAGCAGCGCCTTCATCAACGGTCTCAATACCCTGGCCAGTATCAACCTGGCCGGTGAAGATGAAACGGAAGCCAAAGCCCTGCCGGGTATGCGCATCATTAAAGAGATACTGGAACAAAAGAAAGTGAAGATACGCTATCTCTGCCCCGGCGACATCGTCACCATCAGCCAGGCCGCCGGTATCAAATTCTATGTACTGGGTCCGCCGCAGCGCAGGGACCTGATGTTCAAGAACGGTAAGGAGGGCCGGGATGTATATGAAAGGAACATTGCATTGAATCAATGCTCCCTTGCCATGAATGCTTTCATTTCACTGAAAGAGGAAGTACGTAACGATGTGCCTTTTGCAGCCGATTTTGTGGTGGAAGGAGATGACCTGGAAGCCGTATACAAAGCCCCGGTAAACCGCTGGCGTAAGATAGATGATGACTGGCTGTCTGCCGCCGGTTCATTGGCGCTGCGCCTGAACAGCCATATCAATAATACCAGTTTAGCCCTTGCCATTGAATCAGTGGCTACCGGTAATGTACTATTGTTTCCCGGAGATGCGGAATATGGCAGCTGGGAAAGCTGGCACCAGATCCGGAAGTGGGAGAAGAAAGGAAGGAACGGCAAGCATCTGACTGAAGACCTGCTGAACCGTACCATTTTCTATAAGGTGGGACATCACCTCAGCTACAATGGTACTGCCCTTGAAAAAGGCATCCTGATGATGGAAAGCGATGATCTCGCAGCCATGGCAACACTTGACCGTAAGAACATTGCAGAGAAGTGGAAAGGCACCATGCCCAACAAACTCCTGCTGAAAGAACTGATCAAACGTTGCCAGGGCAGGGTGTTCCTGATGAATGAATACCAGATCACCAACCGGCCCTCCCTTCAGCTGGACCCTCACTCACTCGGAGAGAAGATTTATGAAGAAGGCCGCACACGAGACGGTAAAACGTTACTCTACAAACAATACGTCATCACCTCCCTGTAGCCGCTAACCGCCAACGGCTATTGGCCAACCGCTAATTTATTGTCTTCCGGCTCCGCATCCATAAAGATGCCGCCGTCCAGCAACACTGACTGTATCTTCTTTTTGGTAGCGATCTTCACGCTGGCCAGCTTTTGATTGGCCTGCCATACCTGTGGTGTCTGGTGCAGGGTGTCGCTGCTGCCATCCGTGTAGGTGATCAGCACATCAAAAGGCGCCGCCATACCGCCCTTGTTTTCCACCTGCAGGGTGTAGGCACCCGTACCGGGCTTCAGCGCTTTCACGGCGAGGTCTATATAGTAGCTGGAGAAGAACCAGTTGCTCCAGAACCAGTTCAGGTTTTTGCCGGAGGTGGTGTTGAAGATGTGGAAGAAGTCCCATGGAAGCGGATGCTTACCATTCCACGTTTGCATGTAGGCATGCAGGCATTGCTTAAACATGGCATCGCCCAGCAGGTCTTTTACCGCCAGGTAACCCAGTGCGGGTTTACCATATTGATTATTACCCAGACCTTTGGTGGCCTGCGCATCTCCGGGGGTGATAATGGGAATGTCTTCATCCGGACTGCCATCATTGATCCAGCCGTCTACGCGGAATTGTTTAAACAGCGCTTCCGCTTTTGCCGTGCCCAGGTCTTCGCGGCCTATCAGCAGTTCAAAGGCGGTAGCCCAGCCTTCATCCATAAAGCCGTAGCGCGTTTCATTAATGCCCATATAAAACGGCATGTAGGTATGTGCAATTTCATGCTCGGCAACAAAGCGGCTGAAAGCAGTATCGGGTGTAGTGCCGTCGTTGACCATCATCGGGTATTCCATATCAGCATAGCCTTGAACGATGGTGGTCTTTTCATAAGGGTAGGGGATGCCAGGCCAGTGGCGCGAGAACCAGTTCAGTGAATGACGGCCAAAGTTCACCATGCTGTGAAAGTCGCGGGCCGTATCATTATAGAAAGCCTGTACACCGGCGCGGCGTTTTGTGGCATCGTCTACGATCACGCTGGAAGCGTCCCAGACATAATGATCGCTGAGGCCAAAGGCCATGTCGGGTATATTGCTGGCTTTGAACTGCCAGCTGTTTACGGTTTGCTGCGTAGTGACATTTTTAGCCGCCAGGTCTTCCGCCGTTACAATACGGATTACCTGGTCGGTAGTTTGGGATGCTTTGTAGCGCTTTGCAAAAGCGGGTTGCAGCAGCTTTTCCGGTTGCTGCAGGGTACCGGTGCCTACCACGATGTAGTTGGCGGGCACATTAACGGTAACGGTATAATCATTGAAATCGCTGTAAAACTCATGTACATCGGTAAAGGTCATCATGTCCCAGCCGTTGTAATCATCGTACACGGCCACACGCGGGTAGAAGTAAGCGAGGAAGTAAGTGGTGGAGTCTATCATCCCTTCGCGGTTGCTTTGCAGGGAGATCTCATACTGCCATTCAAAGGACAGCTTTACGGAGTCATGGGGCAGTAAAGGCATGGGTAAGGCTACCGGCTGGTTGGTGAAGTTGATCTTCCGCCAGCGCTGGGGTTGTCCGTTCACCTTGAAAGCCGTCACCTGTACGCCGTCGTTAAGATAATCCTGCAGTACGGGCACCAGGCGGGGAGCGCCCGGTTTATGAATGTTCAGGAACAGTTTGATCACCAGTTGCTCCAGGGTGTCCGGACTGTTGTTCACGTAGGTGATCTCTTCGCTGCCTTTGATGGTCCTGTCGGGCGGCAGGGCGGTCACCGTAATATCGTACCGGGCACGGTTCTGCCAGTAGTTTTTTCCCGGGCGGCCATCAGGGGAACGGGTACCTTTCTTAAAAGCCTGCGAAATATCGCGCGGCATATACAGGGATTGGGCCCGGGCGTTAAAAAAGCCGGCCATCAGCATGGTCAGTAAAAAGGCATAGCGGAACATAATGGTTGTCTTTAATATATGTATTGATTTGTGATTTCGTTTGTTTATTGCACCTATACTATTTTCCCTCTTTTCATCCAGGCATCACCAGGGTTTCACACAGGCTTCTCTATGCTTTATCCTTGTGCCGGGCGTTTTTGTGAATATAGTATCATTCTCCTGTGTTTTATGAAGATAAAAATATTTTATTGTAGCCGGGGATAATAAAAGATGCTTGAGAACTTCACCGTTAATAATCTTACTGAATAATATTGCTCACCTGCCTTGAAAAGTCAACATTCACTCCTATCTTTGCGGCAGCTTGAAACAGGTTGCCGCTATATTATTACTCCTGGGCGTGCTGATGCAAACTTTCAGCAAAGCCTTGATCGTGGCTGAATACCAGCTGAACAAGGAGTATATTGCCGCCAATCTTTGTGTGAACAAAAGCCGCCCCAAAATGCATTGTAACGGCCGCTGTCACATGGTAAAAAAGATGAAGCAGGAAGAAAAGCAGGATCAGGAAAACCCTGAACGCCGCGCGGAGAACAAGTTTGAGATCATCTGCGGCGCTTTTCATACTGAGATCATCACACCGTTGCTCTCTGTTTCCGCCGTTCAATATCCTGTATTACAGGAAAACATCTGCACTGATTATACTCCCTCTTTCTTCCATCCGCCGCAAGTTGGCTGACCGCTAAATGCGTAACGCTGAACGCTACCTGCGTTTTCAGCGGCTGGTGCTGTTTTAAGGCCTTGAGCATACAGTATGCTGCTTGCAGCATTTTCCATTTGGCATTTTATGTTATTTGATCCGCGTACTGCGTTGCGTTATCTGCCATCCGTTATCAGCGTTTTGCATGCAGCGCTTTACGATCAGCATCTTATAAGCGTCTCCCATGCTGCTAAGCACCGGAGCCGCAGTACCCTCTATTTGCCAAATATGAAACTACATATTGTACTGTCAGTGACCTGTTCGGTGCTGCTGCTGACTGCGTATGCCCAACAGAAAAAGCCTGCGCCTGTGCGGGATACCATCACAGAACTGCAGCAGGTGATCGTGAGCGCCAGCCGTTCTGCACAGAAACGCAGTGAAGCGCCTATTGCCATCAGCACCATTACCGCACAAACACTGCGGGATGCAAAACCCAACCGTTTAGACCAGGTATTAAATAAAGTAAGCGGTGTGTTCATGGTAAGTCTTGCCAATGAGCAGCATGAAATGAGCATACGGCAACCCATGACCACTAAAAGCCTTTTTCTTTACCTGGAAGATGGTATTCCCATCCGCACCACCGGCCTGTATAACCACAATGCCCTGCTGGAAATGAACATGGCTGCCGCGCAGCAGATCGAGATCATCCGCGGGCCTGCATCATCTTTATATGGTGCAGAAGCCATTGGCGGCGCTGTCAATATTATTACCCTGGCGCCGCCGTCAACCAGCCGTGGTATGATCAGCCTGCAGGCCAATAACAACGGCTATAAGCGCGCTGATTTCCAGGCAGGCGCCACCAGCGGTAAATGGGGCTTTATACTAAGCGGCTACTATGCCAACCGCCATGATGGTCCTATTGATTACAGCGATTTCCATAAAACGGCGCTCACCTTCCGTGCCGACTATAAAGCCGGCGGGCGTACCACCTGGAGCAACAGCATCAGCTATATCGACTACTACAGTGATATGACGGGATCGCTAGACAGCGCCCAGTTTGCAAGGAAGGATTATACCACGCCGTATTCATTTACCTATCGTAAAACAAATGCCCTGCGTATCCGTTCGCAGCTTACGCAGCAATGGAATGCGCAGAGCCAGTCGCAGTTGTCGGTGCTCTTCCGCGATAATTCCGTAAAACAGAATCCTTCTTACTATATCACCAACAACCGGAACAACCCGCTGCTGGCTAATGGCCAGCTGAACAACAGTTCTTTCAACAGCTACCTGCTGGTTGCCCAGCACCAGCAGCAGCTGAAATGGCTGAGCAGTAAAGTGATTGGCGGCATCAGCGCAGATATCAGTCCGAGCAGGTATAACGCCCGTTATATCCGCATTACCCGCGATGTGGAAGGTAACTATGTAAGCTATACGCCTACAGACTCTACCCTGAGTGATTATGCCACCGCTATCAGTAACCTGGCTTCCTATGTGCATTATGAAATGAGTCCGCTAAAAGGGCTGAAAGTGGTAGCTGCCCTGCGCTATGATTTTTACCACTTCGATTTCGATAATCATCTCCCGGCTTCCGCGAGTACAGGGGCGCCATCTACCAAAACCAATTTCAACAGGCTGACGCCCAAGGCTGGTTTTACCTATAATTACAAAGGTATCGGCGTATATGCCAACTACAGCCAGGGGTATGTGCCGCCGCAGGTTTCAGAGCTGTTTAACAGCGTGAAGGTGCCCTACCTGCAACCACAAACTTTTTTCAACTACGAAGCAGGCGGATGGTTTTCACTACTGCAGCATAAGGTATATGCAGACTGGAGCGTGTACCTTATGAACGGCAGCAATGAGATCATCTCTGTGCGCCAGGATGATGGTACATCCATTAACCAGAATGCAGGTAAGACCAGGCATCGCGGTGTTGAATATGGTATTACCTGGCGGCCCAACCGCCAGTGGATGATGCGCTTGAGCGCTACCAATGCCAGACACAGTTTTGTGGATTATGTAGAGAAAGGCAGCGATGTAAGCAATAATGAAATGAGCGGCGCGCCGCGCTTTATTGCCAATGCCGAAGTAATGTACAAGCCTGCTTTTTTCAAGGGCTTCCGCATTGGTGTGGAGTGGCAGCACCTGGACAGATACTGGCTGGATAACGCCAATACCCGGCGCTATGGCGGGTTTGATGTGGTGAATGTACGCAGCGGTTACCGCTACGGCCGCTTTGAAGTATGGGTGAACGCGCTCAATGCGCTGAATAAATATTACGCCACTTTTGCAAGCCGCTCTGCCTACGGGTACAGCTACAACCTTGGCGATCCGAGAGAATGGAATATAGGCATTGCCTGCCGTTTTGGACAATAAGAACAACAACATGCGAAAGAAATTATACAAGGTGCACCGCACCTTATCGGTGATCATTGCCATACCAGTTCTGCTCTGGGCATTCGAGCGGCTTTATGCATCCGCTGATGACGAATATCCGTCCGGAGGTAGTAACGCAAACACTGCCGCAGCTGGCGATAGACCCAGCGCATATTCAAACAGACCTGGCCACCGCATTACAGAAGAACCGTATCGACAGCATCAGCAGTTTTCGCCTGGTGCATATAGACACCACCTGGTTTTACCAGGTGGTGGTGCCGCAGAAACGCGAGCCGGTATACCTCAGCACAGTTAACGGGAAAGAGCTTACCGCCGGCAACTGGCTATATGCACAACACCTGGCCAGGCAGTTCCTGGAAGGGCCGCTATCACCCGGCAGCAGCGAAGCGCCACCCCCTGCAGCGCCCGATGCCGCAGCATCGCACGATTGCTGCGATGCTGCTACCAGCTGTGTGCTCAACGGCAGCAGGGGCGCCAGGGTAGCCGATGCTTCCATGATCACGGCTTTTGATAAGGAATACAAAAGCATTAACCGCCTCCTGCCTGTGTATAAGGTGAGCTTTGAAAGGCCTGATGGCATCCGCATTTACGTGGAAACCACGCAGGACCGTTTTGCTTTTGCGATGGATAACAAACGCGCCGCTTTTGATACGGTATTCCGCCTGCTCCATAACTGGGACTGGCTGGATGTGTTAGGCAATGGAAGACTGGTGGTGCTGTTCCTGCTCACCGGAACCGCTTTCCTCACCAGCGTGATGGGCGTCTACCTGTTCTTTGCTACCAAAAGTAAAATGGCAAATGGCAATGGGTTGGTAAAAGCGCGTTACTGGCATCGTTATACCGCCATTGTAGCCGCCCTGTTTACGTTGATGTGGACCTTCAGCGGCGCCTGGCATGCGTTGTCTAAATTCAGGGAAGATACCAGGGGCCTTCATTTTGAAGGGAAACGCTTTGCGGCCACCAACCTGCATTGGCCGTTTGACAGCCTGCAGCAGACGGTAAAAGCACCCATCACGAATATCAGTATTGTACGGATGGATACGGACACTTACTGGCAGATATATACGAAAAACGCCGGTATACAATACGTGCATACAGCAGACGGTTCGTTGTTGCGGGAAGGCGATGCAAAATATGCCGTATTCCTGGCAGGGCAGTTCAGCGGCCACCCGGAGCGGGCTATTCGCGCCGTTACGCCTGTAACACAATTTACGAACGAGTATAATTTCCGGGATAAGCTGCTACCGGTGTGGCGAGTGGCGTATGACAGGCGGCAGCATGAAAGATATTATGTAGAAACGCGATCAGGCAGTTTGTCTGTCCGGATAGACGACTGGGATTTCATGGAAGGATATTCCTTTGCCCTGTTCCATAAGCATCATTTTATGGAGTGGGGCGGTAAGATGCTGCGTGACTTCAGCACCATGTTATGGGCGCTGACGCAGGTAGTGATGGTGATAGTAGGGCTGGTACTTTACATGAAGTGGCGCAGCCGGTGATCAGGCGGGCCCGGTGTAGTGCAGCTGTATCAGCATTGCAATGGAAGAGCGGGAACTGGCAGGATCTTCTTCTGCCGGTTTCCACTCTTTCTACCTGTTCGCCCAGTGTATAATCATTCACGGCATGCCTGATCCATTGCGAATAGTCATGTTGTTTCAGGTGGTACATCCAGGTGTCATCGTCAACGCCCTGTGCAAGATCAACAAAGGTCTGCAGGTTATTGGCGCGCAGCTTCAGCTTGTTTTCAGGACCGGTGAAGATGAAGCTGTCGGGCCCCATATCGCCGGTAGAGTATTTTCTTTTGTGACGCTGTAAGACCTGCTCCGGTACCCTTGTCCGCACCAGGAAGGGCGGTTCTCCTGAGGGCCTGTGCCATACCAGCGCTTCTCCTTTCTGCAGCGGCGTATCCGGCACGTCGGGTAACGCTTCGCCTGTTATGTTTGCAAAGCTGTGAAGGGTTTTATGCGGTTCTTCGCCTACGGCAATAATGGTAGTGGCACGTTCTACCAGTGGTTTGTGCACCAGCTCCGGTTTGGTGGTGATCGCCATGAAATTGCGCATAGCGGTTAATGTATTGAAGGAACTGGGGTCTGCCACTTCAGGCGCCAGGTGGTGCGCTTCATCCAGCAGCAGCCAATGCGGGCGGCTTTTATGCTGTTGCAGTTCCTGTATGGCCACCAGCAATTGCTGCAGGAAGGCGGGCTTTTCGTCCATGGACAATGCCAGGGTGCAGGCAATAACGCTTTGCTGCGGCTGTTCCAATAATTGCATGATGGCGTCTATCGCCGGTGGATGGTTTACATCGCCGATAACAACGGCGCCCTGCAGTTCCAGGTAATCACCTTCGGGGTCTACCATGCAGAACTGGTAACCGCGTTGTAGCAACAATTCCATAAAAGCGGCGGTCAATGTGGTCTTTCCGCCACCACTGCTGCCCGCTATCAGGATACTGCTACCGAAAGGGCTCAGTTCGAAAGGCGTATTGTCATAACGTTCTCCCAGCGGCAGGTAATGCCTTTGCAATAACGGATCAAGCGTCTGCAGGTCTTCTTCCCGCATGCGGTCTGCCAGCTGCATTACGCCTGCACCGTGATCGGCCGGGGTGATCCAGTCGCTGATCTTTTGTAATGCAGGCAGGGCGTTGGCTACGCTTACCGCGCATTCAGCCGCCTGCAGCATGGCGGTATCATTTTCCGCATCGCCTACACCCACAACATTATGCAATGAATACCCCATACGCTCCAGCGCTGCTTCCAGTCCCCTTGCTTTATTGATGCCCGGCGGCAATATCATCACGGCTCCTTTGTTAAAAATGATCTGCCGTTCCAGGCCAAATTCCTTGATCACTTCCAGTACGGTGGCCTGGTGCGGTTCCCAGGTAGCTACAATTACCCTTCCGGCAGACAATGGCTGTACGCCTTTTGCTTCTAATGCCTGCACGAAAGCGGGCGGCGGCGGATCTCCCAGTTTGGTTTCTTCCAGCGTGGCAGGGTTATAGAGCAAAGCGCCATTCTCTGCCACGATCAGGTCAAATATGCCATGATCCGGGAAAACGGTTTTCAGCTCATCCAGCTCACGCCCGGTTACCAGCAGCAGCACGCGGCCGCTGGCTTTTAATGCCTTCAGTGATTCAACCACCTGCTGCGGCACAGCGCCGTGGTGGGCAATGGTGCCATCATAATCGGTGGCCAGTACGCGATATCTCATGTGCAGGGATAGTACAGGAATTATACCATCCTGTGCAGGATGAGAACAAATTATCCCTATTTTTGCTTTACACGCTTATGAGCCAGGCAATGATGTTGTAACAGATAATCTACGTGTAATTCCCCCTATACCTGGTCAGCCGAGGATGAATCTACGTCGAAACAGAACAAGATAATTTTTCACCTATAAAATCTGACGACAATGGAGAACAAGAAAAAAGTACTGCTTACCGGCTCATTGCTGGCCGGCGCCTTATTTGCCACTGCCAACCTCAACACAAATGCAGCAGACCTTTTCCGTTTTAAAGACCTGGGTACCGGGGAAGCCGTAAGGGCCCGCCTGATGGACGGCAACTTGGACGCCCGCAGCCTGGAGCTGAACTGTGGCGCCAAGAAAGATTCCGCCGGCGTAAAAAAGGGTAAAGACGGTAAATGCGGTGAAGGAAAGTGCGGTGAAGGCAAATGCGGAGACAAGAAAAAGAAACACAAGAAAGACAGCACGGGGACTAAACCGAAGGCCTGAGTTGACTACGGGTTTGAGGTTTGAGGTTTGAAGTTCGTTTGAGGTGTGAAGTGTAGCAGATGTTTATCCTAAACTTTCAACCTTTCACCAGCTTCAAATCTCAAACTTCAAACTTTCAAATTAGCTGCTAACATTTAAATGTAAGATCATGGTTGGAATAGGTTTCAGAAAAGACTTTGCCGCTGCCTTGCTGGAAAGTCCTTTCTTTCATCCGGCGTTCATTGAAGTGGCACCGGAGAACTGGATAGGCGTAGGGGGATACTGGAAAAAGTTATTCCGCCAGGCCCTGGAGCAATATCCCTTATTCACCCACGGATTATCGCTTTCAGTAGGCAGTCCGGACGAGCTGGACCTGGTATTTTTGGGTAAAGTGAAAGATTTCCTGCGGGAAACAAATGCGCAGATCTACTCAGAGCACCTCAGTTATTCCAAATGCGATAATGCCCACCTGTACGACCTGCTGCCCATTCCTTTCACACAGGAAGCGGTGAAGCATGTAAGCCGCCGCATCAGGCAGGTGCAGGATTTCCTGGAAAGACGGATCGCCATAGAAATAGTCAGCTACTACACGCCTGTTGCGCCAGAGATGACGGAAATAGCGTTTATCAATGCCGTCCTGCAGGAGGCGGATTGCGACCTCCTGCTGGATGTAAACAACGTATATGTGAACGGGTTTAACCACCAGTATAATGCAAAGGCATTTATTGACCAGCTGCCGATGGAACGGGTACGTTATATCCATATGGCCGGTCATGAAAAGGTGGCGGAAGACCTCATCATTGACACACACGGTGAAGCGATCATCGACCCGGTGTACGATCTGTTTGCATATACCGTGCAGCGGCTTGACAGGGATGTGCCCGTGCTATTGGAAAGGGATTTCAATATACCTGAGCTGGAAGCGCTGCAGCAGGAGATAGACCGTTTGCAGGCCATCAAAAACCTTCACCTGAAAAATCATCAGTATGCAACCGCCTGAAGCTACCACCACCACCGGTTATCAATCCGCACTGGCGGCCTACTGCCGTTCAGGCCGTTATACCGCCATTCCGGGTGTGCATAAGGGACACGTTACCCACTACCGGCGGCTGGTGTACAACGTGGTGGATGACATGCTGCAATCTGCCTACCCACTCACGTATCACCTGCTCACAGCTAAAGAGTGGAAGCAGATGGTGCAGGATTTCTTCTCCAGTCATGCGTGCCAGTCGCCCCAGGTGTGGTACATGCCCCGCGAATTGCACGAATATCTTGTAAAAACACAGCATCCTTTGCTGGAAAAATATCCCTTCCTGTCTGAACTGCTGTGGCTGGAGTGGCTGGAAGTAGAGCTGTTCATGATGGAAGACAAGCCGGCGGCTTTCACCGCCTTTGGCGATATACAGGCAGATGCATTCGTGCTGAACCCTGAGCATCATTTGCAGCATTTTCATTACCCGGTGCATCTTAAACAGGCGAAACAGATCAGTGCGGAGGATAAAGGGGATTATTTCCTGGTGCTGTTCCGCAAACCGGATAATGGTGAAGTGGCTTTCATGCAGCTGTCGCCCGTGCTGGTGACCCTACTGGAATTGCTGGAGGAACGTCCGCAGGCTATGCATCCCCTGGTAGAGCAAGCTTGTGCCACCTGGCAGCTGCCGCTGAATGACGCGATCAGGGAAGCTGCCGGCGCCTTCTTTGCGCAGGCGCTGGAGAACCGGCTGATACTAGGCTACGACACCAAATCGCATATTCTATGATACGATCCCTCAGCGGGTGGGGCGCTTCTATGGAGAAAGGATGGTCGCTTCCCCTGCTCATTATGAGACTGGTGCTGGCTTATGGATTTTACCACGCAGCCAGTATGAAGTGGGCAGATATCAATGCCATTATCGGATGGTTTCAGCAGGCAAAGTTTCCCCTGCCCCTGGTAAGCGCCTACCTGGTAGCGATCTTTGAGGCCCTGGGTGCGCTGTTACTCCTCCTCGGACTGTTTACCCGGCTTATTACCATTCCACTGATGATTATTATGCTGGTGGCCATATTTGCGGTACACTGGCCCAACGGCTACGAAGCAGGCAATAACGGTTTTGAAATACCCCTGTATTACCTGATCATGTTGTTTACCCTCTTCATTATGGGGGCCGGTATTATCAGTGTTGACCACGCAGTGCCTGGTAAGAAGGGCCGGAGATAGCTAGCAGCTAACAGCCAACGCTAACGGCTTATCTCCACACATATTAATCGTCCGTCAGCGGCGGAGGCAATTACCGTGTGATCATCTACCGCCAGGATATTGTTGATGAGGCAATTGGAGAATTTATGCCGCCATTGCAGGGCGCCGTCTGTAGCAGACAAGGCGTATATCGTGCCGGATTGCGTAGGTACGTATACGGTATTCCCATATTCCACGATGGGAGAGGGGCAGATCTCATAACCCAGTGCTACGGGTGATTTCCAGCGCAGTTGTTGTGTGTGGGCGCTGGCATCGAAGGCGAGCACATGGCCCTGCATGGTTTTGACGTATACTTTCCCGCTGTCGGCGGATAGTCCCATAGATTCACGTACACGGTTGGCGGTATCGCGGTGCCGCCACAGTGCTTGTCCGCTGGTGGCGTTCAATGCCGTCATGTATTGATCGGGCGCTACGATGAAAACCTTATTGTGGCTGGCTACCGGCCAGCAGGCGGCAGGAGAGAACATGCGGTTGGTGGCGCCGCTGTTCCAGGTCCAGATGCGTTTACCGGTAGCAGCATCCAGTGCATAGAAATCATTGCCCCAGGAGCCGAAATATACTTTGTCCTGGTATACAAGCGGCTTGGTTTCCACGAAATTTCGTACACTGTCAAAATCCCACTGCTGTTTACCGGTAGCGATATCCCATGCGCGGCAATGACCGTCTGATCCTGCTACGATCGCGATATTACGGTATAATGCGGCGGAGCTTACAATTGCTTTGCCGGTAGGCTGTTGCCAGCGTACACGGCCCTTACGGGCGTCCAGGCAATATACCTGGCCATCTGTACAGGGAACGATCACCCGCTGGCCGGCTACTAACGGGGTAGCATATATTTTCCCTTTGGCTTTGAATTGCCAGCGCGGTTTGCCGGATAGTACGTCAACCGCTTTTATTTCGCCATTGGTATTGGTATAGATCACCTGTTTGCCGCTGATGGCTGCGCCGCTGCCGATATCGCCCTGTTCCTGTTTGGTCCATTTGATGCGTACCTGCGGGAAGGAAAGATTGCCGGCATAGCTTGGGCGTGGGGGATGGGGCATCCATTGCGGGGCCTCGTTTGTATGCAGCGCTACTGCATGCCAGGCGGGGAGGGTGGTTTGGGCGGGGCGGCGTTCATTGAATACCAGGGAGTCGTGCACCAGTGATACAATGTTATACCCGCCAAGTGACTGCTTTGACCGCAGGTTGGAGCGGCACATAATACCTGGTATGCCTTCAAAATCAAGTGCGCGGTTCGTATGTCCGTGACCGCAGAGAATGGCTTTCAGGTTGCGGTTCCTGAAGCGGTCCAGCACTTCAAACCAGTTGTTTAGTCCACTGTCCTGCGGGTAGTGGTTCACATAAATAATGCGCAGATTTTTATCCTGTTGCTGCGCCAGCTGTTGTTCCAGCCATACGATGTTTTCCCGGGGAATTTGTCCGGGGCCCATGCGCATATTGGGTCCGCAATTGGTGCCCAGGAACCAGTATCCTTTGTGCTGAAAGCTGAAAGTTTCCCCGCCAAACACAGTACGGAAGGTATTACAGCCGCTCTCAGACCATTTGGTATCGTGGTTGCCGGGAATAATATGCCAGGGAAGCTGCAGTCGGTCCAGCACCTGTTTGGCCAATTGTAATTCCTCGTCTGATCCAAATTCGGTAATGTCGCCCGAAATGATCACAAATGCTATATCTGTTTGTGCATTAATATCCTGCACGGTCCTTTCCAGGTCTTCCAGCGCAGTACTACTGCCAATATGTGTATCAGAGATAAGGGCAAAACGGAACAGGGTATCCTGGGCAAATACAGGTATTGCAAGCCCCATGAGCCAGTACAGCAATATAAGGTGTTTCATAACCCAATATAGGGAATCCAAATACCAAATTCCAAATACCAAATTCCAAAACCATGCTTGAGGTTCCAAGTATTAAATTGCTAATTTCCGATCTCCGCGAAAATTTGGAATTTGGAATTCGGGATTTGGAATTTACATCCTGGGGATTTGGATTTTAGAATTTTTCCTTTTACTTTGGATTAGAGAAACCGTTAAGTGTAGCATTGACAGGGAGAACGTTATGGAAAAAGATATTTATTGGCCACGTGTGAAATGATCCCCTATTATGCATTATACTGTATCAATATTGGAAACTGCTTAATCAGGTGCTATCTATGTATAACCTGCAAGGTATAAAGGAATTGTATGACCGGGTGTGCCGACAGGATGATATGACTGCCTATCAGCAGCTGTTCCTGGCCCTCGAAAACCCTTTGATCGCTTTTATCAAAGCCCTGGTAGGAGTGGAGGAGGTAGCAGAAGAATTATACTCTGACCTGTTCGTAAAGATATGGGCGCGGCGGAGCTCACTGCCGGATACGGCCCATCCAAGGAACTACATATATACCATGGCGCGCAACCTGGCGCTGGACTTCCTGAAAAAGGAACGTTATTTACACAGTATTGAATTCAATGAGATCGATCCCCTGGAGGTGCAGGACCTGGCGCCCACCCCTGAAGAGCAGGTGATCTCCAAGGAGATGGTACGCAAAATAGAAGGGGCCATCAATTTACTGCCCGCCCGTTGCCGCCTGATCTTTAAAATGGTCAAGGAAGATGGCTTTAAGTACCGTGAAGTAGCTGAGCTGCTGGGGATATCTGTTAATACAGTAGAAGTACAGATGGCGATAGCGTTGAAGAAAGTAGCGGCATCGGTGAAATTCAGGACATTGGCGTAATATTTACGGCTACGAGGCCGATAAAGCCCCCTTCAAAAAAAAACTTTTCTCCTCCTTAATGGTAACCCTTCCTTTTTGTCGTCTATATAACTAATTGATGTTATAAACTAAATGAACGGACCGGAATCTATCTTTTACAAATTGTTGTTGAAAAAGATCAGCGGCGCGCTAACAGAAGAAGAAAAACTGCTGTTGGCAGATCTGCTGAAAGCATATCCGGAATTCTCCGAAGCATATGAAACGGTGCAGTGGCTTTGGAACGAATCTGCAGTAAGCTCTCCATCCAGGCCTGCCGAAAGATCCAAACGCCTGCTGGAGCGTAACATGCAGCAGCTGGAACAGCAAGGACTGCTACCAGAACAACCGGAGATCTCCGTTAATACCGCTGCCGGGAAAAGTAAGGCGCGGCGCTACTTTTTCATGGGTGCAGGCATATTATTCCTGGTCATTGCCTGTGTGGCGCTGCTGTTCCCGCAGCAGCCCGACGTAAAGGAAACCATGGAAAAGCGGTTTCCCAATATGGTGATCACCCGGCCCGGCTCCCGCACTAAGCTGATCCTGCCGGATGGCACTACCGTCTGGCTCAACGCCAGCAGTAAACTTACCTATGGCGACGATTTCCTGCAAAAGGAACGCCGCGTACAGCTGGATGGGGAAGCTTTTTTTGAAGTGGTGAAAAATGAAGGCAAACCCTTTATTATCAACACCGCCGTTATGGACGTAAGGGTACTGGGTACCTCACTCAATGTAAAGTCCTACCCGGGAGAGAAAAAGGCAGAAGCAGTGCTGATCAGGGGAAAGATAGAAGTACAGGTAAAACGCCGCCCGCAGGAACGTTACCTGCTTAGCTCCTACGAAAAACTAAGCATTGCAGCCAGTCCGGATATCCATCCCCATAAAGAACTGAGTATCTCCAGCGTAGCGCCCTCCGGTAAAGACAGCGTGATCGCTGAAACCGCCTGGGTAGACAATGAGCTGGTATTCAAAGGGGAACCCTTATCTGAACTGGCCGTACGCATGGAAAGATGGTTTGGCCTGCGGATAACGGTAACGGGAACACGCCTGCAGTCGTTCCGTATGACAGGGGCATTTAAAGACGATTCGCCGGAAGAAGCGCTGAAAGCCATCAGCATCATCACCGGCTGTAAATACCGTATAAAAGATCATACCGCCGTATTGTATGATGCGAACTGATATAGCCGACAAATAAATTTCACTAACTGATTAAAACCACGTTATGAGGATCAACCGAAATAATAGCGCATAAAAAAACGGGAAATGTGATCGCATTTCCCGCAAAAGTAAAAATCTCATGCCGGTAATTGGGAGTTGCCAGGCATGCCATTTTATTAACCTTTCAAACCAAAAGTATGAAAATTTTTGACTTGTTGGAGGACAGGCATCGCTATGTCTGTAAGTCAATCTTGTGTATGAAGTTAACAGTCGCCTTACTACTCGTTACCGTATTGCAGGCCTCAGCTAATGCAGGCTACTCGCAGGAAGCGAGGGTAACACTCAAACAGGAAAACAAAAGCATCAAGCAGCTTTTCAGGAAGATCACCCAGCAAACCAACTACCGGTTCATTTACCAGGAGGATGCCGCTTCGCTGGATAAACTGGTTACTGTTGACGTACAGCAGAAGCCTGTATCAGAAGTGCTGGAAATGGCGCTTAATAACACCGGCTTCAGCTTCCGGATGATGAATGATGACCTGATCGTGATCTCGCCCAAAGGCAGCATCACACAGGATATTGTACTGAAAGGCCGGATCACCGATAAGAATAAACAGCCGGTACCCGGGGCTACCATCAAGATAGAAGGCACCAGTAAAGGCACCACTACAGATGCCGATGGCAACTTCTCCCTGTCAGTACCCGAATCTGCCAGGATCACCATCAGCGCCATCGGCTTCACGCCGCAAACCATTACGGTGAACGGCAGCGGACCGCTGAACATTACCCTGCTGGAAGACACCAAAGGCTTAAGCGAAGTAGTAGTGGTTGGTTACGGCTCCCAGAAACGTGAATCTGTAACAGGATCTGTGGCCACCATCAAAGGGGCCGACCTGGTGAAGTCGCCCGCCACTAACCTCAGTAACTCCATCGCCGGCCGTATGCCCGGTGTGGTAGCCATGCAGAACACCGGTGAGCCGGGTTATGATGGTTCCACCATCCGCATACGCGGTTCCAATACATTGGGTAACAACGATCCCCTGGTGGTAATAGACGGGGTGGCAGCAAGGGCAGGTGGCCTGGAACGCCTTAACCCTGCAGATATTGAAAATATGTCTGTACTGAAAGACGCTTCTGCAGCCATCTATGGCGCCAGGGCGGCTAACGGCGTTATACTGGTAACTACTAAACGTGGTAAATCCGGCAAACCGGTACTTACCTATAACTTCAACCAGGGATGGTCGCAACCTACACGCACACCCGAAATGTCCAACGCTACCGAGTACGCACAGATCAGGAATGAGCTGAGCCTCTACAAGAACGTGGCCGCTGCTGAATGGAACGATGCCTGGAGTGCCTATAAGCAAAATGGCAGCTACGTATCCCCGGTTACAGGCAATACCTGGACGCCGCCCTTCAGCGCAGATGATCTGCAGAAATTCAGCGATGGTTCTGATCCCTGGGGACACCCTAACACAGACTGGTACAAAGCTACCCTGAGAACCTGGGCGCCTACCTCCAATCATACCCTGCAGCTTTCCGGCGGATCAGAGAACCTGCGCTATATGACCTCCTTCGGCTATCAAAGCCAGGCAGGCTACTATAAAAAATCTGCTACCAAATTCGATCAGTACAGCCTGCGCATCAACCTGGATGGTAAGATCAACAAATACATGAGTGTAAGCGTAGACATGTTGGGCCGCCAGGAAGACAGGAACTTCCCCACCCGCAGCGCCGGCGACATTTTCCGCATGCTGATGCGCGGTAAGCCCAATGAACCGGCTTTCTGGCCCAACGGGCTGCCTGGTCCTGATATCGAATATGGTAACAACCCGGTGGTGATCACCACCAGCCAAACCGGTTATGATCGCGATAAACGCTATTATGTACAGACCAACGCCCGCCTGGATATCACCATCCCCTGGGTAGAAGGCCTGAAACTGAGCGGCAACATCGCTTTTGATAAATACCTGAAACGTACCAAGAAATGGCAGACCCCCTGGTACCTGTATACCTGGGATGGCAGCAGCTATGAAGCAGACGGTACAACGCCCAGGCTTACACGCAGCAAACGCGGTACTGACCAGTCTACCCTTGACCAGGGTGATGAAGACCAGACCAACCAGCTGCTGCGCGGTTTGCTGAGCTATGACCGCTCTTTCAAAGGCGGCCATACCGTTAACCTGGTATTTGGTGTGGAAAGGGAAACCGTGAACCAGGACCACTTCTCTGCTTCCCGTAAATATTTTATCTCCAGCTCCATCGATCAGCTGATAGCCGGTGGCGACAGGGAGAAGAACAACGACGGCGGCGCATGGGACCGCGCCCGTCTGAACTACTTTGGCCGCGCCGCTTACAACTACAAGGAGAAATACCTGGCAGAATTTGTATGGCGTGTTGATGGCTCCTATATGTTCCCTGCCAACAAACGCTTCGGCTTCTTTCCCGGTATACTCGCCGGCTGGCGTATATCCGAAGAGAATTTCTGGAAAGACAATGTGCGCTTCATGAACTACCTGAAGCTGCGCGGATCCTGGGGCCGCCTGGGTAATGACCAGATCTATTTCGATGATGACAACGACGGTACTTTGGACCTGCAGGAATACCAGTACTACGGTACCTACGGGTTTAATAACTATGTACTGGGCGGCGTACTGGCCAAATCCATCTTCGAAGCCCGCCTGGCTAACCCCAACATCACCTGGGAAGTGGCCAACAACTACAACATCGGCCTGGATGGTCAGCTGCTGGATGGCAAGATCTACTTCGAACTGGACGCGTTTATGAACAAACGCTCCGGTATCCTGGTGCGCAGGAACGCATCTATCCCCCAAACCACCGGTATGATACTGCCCGCGGAAAACCTGGGTAAGGTGGATAACAAAGGATGGGAGTTCCGTGTAGGATACACCAATAAGATAGGAGAGCTGCACTACGATGTAAGCGTGAACGGCGGCTATGCCAAGAACAGCATCAAATTCTGGGACGAACCGCCGGGCGCACCCGCATGGCAGAAATCAACCGGCAAAACCATGAATACGCAGATCTACTATGAGTATGATGGCGTATTCCGCGACTTTGACGATATCAAGAACAACACGATCGACTACAGCGCGCTGACCAATGACCTCCGCCCCGGCGATATGAAGTTCAAAGACATTAATGGTGACGGCAAGATCGACGGTGACGACAAGATCCGTATGTCAAAGAACAATCAACCCACCTTTACCGGCGGTATGAACATCAATCTGCAGTACAAAGGCTTTGATGCCTCCATCCTGGTACAGGGCGCTACCGGCGGTGCGCTGCATATCAATACGGAATCCGGTGAGATCGGCAACTTCACAAAAGATTACTATGATCACCGCTGGAGCCCGGATAATCCCAGCAGCGTGGATCCCCGTACCAGCGACCGTAACGATACCTACTGGGCTACCGGTAATACTTACTGGTTCCGCAGCACCAACTATATCCGGTTAAAGAACGTGGAGATCGGTTATAATCTTTCCGATCTGCTGAAAAAGAGGGCAGGCATCAGTTCACTGAGAGTGTATGTGAACGGCCTTAACCTGATCACTTTTGACAAACTGGGAATACTGGACCCCGAATCTGTTAGCGGCAACGGGCAGTACTATCCGCAGGCAAGGGTGATCAACGCCGGCTTTTCATTAACATTTTAAAGATTAACGTATGCAGAACAAAATGAAACGTATATACATTGGGGTGGCCCTGCTGGCAGGCGTGCTGACAACAGCGTGTAACAAGGATTTCCTGAACACAGTGCCCAGGGACGAAGCAGCGGAAGACCAGGTGTTCTCCGACCCCGGCCTCACAGAAGCTTTTGTGAACGATATCTATAACGGTCTTAGCAGCGGCGGTTTCCTGGAAACCATGCTGGCTTCCGCCACAGATGAAACCATGTTCACGCATGGCTATGGTATGAAAAACATGGTAGAAGCTACCATCAATCCTACGGATGCAGAATATGTGACCAACCGCAGTACCATGCGCTGGAATGAGCTGTATACCAGGATCAGGGCCTGTAATAAGCTCTTCACCAAAATTGACGGCGTACCTTTTGACGATAATAATGTACGGGACAGACTGAAGGGGGAAACGTTCTTTTTACGCGCCTATTTCTACCACCAGCTGGTGCGTGGTTATGGAGGCGTACCATTGGTAGACAAGGTATATGCCCTTGGCGAAACTGACTATACCATTGCCCGCGGCACTTTTGAAGAGTGCGTAAACTTTATCGTGAAGGACTGCGATTCTGCATTTTACTACCTGCAGGGTAAAACCGGTCTCAGTGTTAAGGGCCGTGCCACAGACATTGCTGCCCTGGCGCTGAAATCCCGTATATTGGTCTACGCCGCCAGCGACCTGCATGATGTGCCTACCGCCAAAAGCAAATCGGCCGTGATAGCAGGCTTCAGCAACCCGGAACTGCTGGGCTACACCAGCGGCAACCGTACAGAACGCTGGCAGAAAGCCAAGGCAGCGGCAAAAGCCGTAATAGATATGGGCGGCCTTTCGCTGCAGAGCCCCAATCCGGCCAGCGCCAAAGAAGCAACCGCCAACATCCAGGGCATGTTCCTGATAGATAACAGTGAAACGATCTTTTCACGTTACTTCCTCAATGATAAAGACGAGCCGGGCGGCAACATAGGCCTGTACAATGGTCCCAATGGTTACCATAACTGGGCCGGTAATACGCCAACACAACAATTTGTAGACGATTATGAAATGGCCGACGGTACGCCGTTTGACTGGAACAACCCTGCTCATAAGGCACATCCATACCTGAACCGTGATCCCAGGTTTTATGCCACTATCCTGTACGATGGCGCCGGATGGCGTAAACGCCCGGCAGATGTGCAGGCAAAGGATCCATTCAACCAGGTGCAGACCGGTAAGTATGAAGTGTCTGCAGGCGGTGGTAAAGCTGCAGTGGTAGGTTTGGACACAAGGCAAAGCCCGATAGAGAACTGGAACGGTTCTTTTACCGGCTACTACTTTAAGAAGTTCATCGATACTACGGTAGATGCGCAGTTCTATAACCAACAGGTGCCTTACCCGTTCTTACGTTACACCGAGGTTGTGCTGAACTATATAGAGGCCTGCATTGAACTGGGAGAAGAACAGGAAGCGCGCAACTGGCTGAACCAGATCCGCAGGCGTGCCTTTATGCCCGAGATCACGGCATCCGGCCCGGAACTGAGAGACCGTTACCGTCATGAGCGTGAGATTGAAATGGCACTGGAAGAACAACGCTTCTATGATGTAAGGCGATGGATGATACCGCAGAATACCGTAGGACGGCCATTACGCGGCATTAATATCACTGCAACATTAAAAGATGGCAAGACGGTGCCCATTTACCGTTACGATACCGCCAGCTACAACTATACATACATTCCAATCACGCTCGAAGCTGAAAAGCGGCTATGGCTGGACAAGATGTATTTTATGCCGCTGCAACGCGACGAAATAAACCGTAACAATAAGCTGGTGCAGAACCCCGGTTACTAAGTGGACAATTATCTTATCGTCCATCCATCAGTTGTTATACTCATTAAATGCCGGCGCAAAGCCGGCATTTTTCATTGGGCTGCACAGCGCCTGCTATCTTTTTTATGAGTAATACCACCTGTAAAATAGCCGGTACAATAATCAAAAAATCAGCTTAATTTAACACCTCAATTATTCATAAGCTATGAAGAGAACACGCTTTAGGTGGCTGCTGGCAATCAGCGGCGCCGCTATGCTTGCTTCGTGTGGGCAAGGAGGTAACACCGGCACCGGAACAGATGCTACCGCTCAGTCCGCGACCCCTGCCCCCGATGCTGACACTGCAGGGCTGAAACTGCCCGATGGCTTTGGCGCTATCAAAGTGGCCGACAGTGTGGGTAAAGCCCGCCACCTGGTGGTAACAAAAGAAGGCGACATCTATGTGAAACTGGCCAGCCCGAAAGATGGGAAAGGCATCATCCGGCTGCACGACGCCAATGGCGATGGCAAAGCAGACGAGAACACCGGCTTTGGTGATTACGGCGGCACCGGTATTGCGATTAAGAACGGCTACCTGTATGCTTCCTCCAATACGGAAGTGTTCCGCTACAAACTGGATGATAAAGACCAGGTAAGCAATCCTGACCAGCCCGAGAAAATTGTGACCGGACTGATAGACCGCAACCAGCACGAAAGCAAATCACTGGCACTCGATAATGATGGGAATATCTATGTAAATATAGGCGCCTATTCCAATGCCTGCCAGGAGAAAGACCGTACCGCGGGCTCCCTTGGCATGAAGCCATGCCCGGTGCTGGACTCTGCAGGAGGTATCTGGCAGTTTAAAGCTGATCAGCAGAACCAGACCTATGGAACCGGCGTTCGCTATGCTACGGGTTTGCGCAACGTGGTTGGGCTGGATTGGAACCAGCAGGTAAATGCCCTGTATGTAATGCAGCACGGACGTGACCAGCTGCATGACATGTTCCCTAAACTGTTCACACAGGAACAATCCGTAAACCTGCCCGCAGAATGCATGTACCGTCTGAAACAAGGTTCCGACTGCGGCTGGCCGTATATCTACTACGATCATGAGCAGCAGAAGAAAATACTGAATCCTGAGTATGGCGGCGACGGCAAGAAGACCGGCGGCGAAAATGCAGAAGATCCAATCGCTGCTTTCCCCGCACACATGGCGCCTAACGCCCTGCTGTTCTACACCGGCAATATGTTCCCTGAGCGGTATAAGAACGGTGCATTCATCGCCTTCCATGGCTCCTGGAACAGGGCGCCTGAAAAACAGCAAGGTTATTTCGTGGTATTTGTACCCTTCCAGGATGGCAAACCTTCCGGTAAATGGGAAGTGTTTGCAGACGGTTTTGCAGGTACGGATAATATCGTATCTCCAGGCGATGCCCGCCACCGCCCCTGCGGACTGGCACAGGGTCCTGACGGTTCCCTGTACGTGTCTGACGACGCCAGGGGCTCCATCTACCGCATCGTGTACAAGAAGTCATAACAGTTAATTATAACAAGCACATGAAAGGGGCTGCACATCCGTGCGGCCTTTTTTTATAATACTTGCCACAGGCAAATAATATACTTGACTTGGTCAAATATATATCATACCTTAGTGTCCTCATACATTCAGGAGATATGTCAACTACAGCAGCAACGATCAGTGCCATGAGGAAATTCAACCGCTTTTACACCGGCGTAATAGGATTATTGGACCAGCATATACTCGATAGTGATTTTTCCCTGTCAGAAGTACGCGTATTATACGAGATATGGCATACGGAACAGTGCACGGCAGGTAAGCTGGCGGAGCGCCTGCAGCTGGATGGCGGCTACCTGAGCCGCATGCTGAAGACCTTTGAACAGCAGCATATTGTAAACCGTAAACAATCTGCCGCAGATGGCCGTACCTGGTTCCTGCAGCTGACCGCCAAAGGGAAGCGTTTAATGAACACACTGGATCAGCGCTCCAATGAACAGATACGGCAGGTATTAGACCCACTGCCGGCACATCAGCAGCAGGAGGTGACCCGCTCCATGGAAACCATAGAACACCTCTTATCAGCCAACAGGAAGATCAGCCTGGAAGATCTCAGCTTTCGCAACGAGCTGCTGCCCGGTGATGCAGGTTATCTTATCTACCTGCATGGCGACATCTACGCCCGGGAAACCGGTTACAACCTGGAGTTTGAAGCCTATGTATGTAAAACCTTCTATGATTTTCTGCAACAGTATGATCCCGCCAAAGACCGCGTATTCATTGCCAGCTGGCAGCAGCGCATTGTTGGGGCAGTAGCGATCCTTGGCCATTCCAGCGAGCTGGCACAGCTGCGCTGGCTGCTCGTACACCCCGACATGCGCGGCATTGGCCTGGGTAAAAAGCTGGTAGCAGACGCGCTCGCCTTCTGCCGTGAAAAGCAATACAAACAGGTATACCTCCTGACCACCCACCAGCAAACCACCGCTGCGGACATTTACATAAAGGCCGGCTTCAAAAAGACCGGTACGGAGCCCCAGCAGATGTGGGGGCATCAACTAAGGGAGGAGCGCTACGACCTTTTAATTGATAATTAAGAATTAATAATGCTCAACATGACGGTTGGCCGGAAAAACACTTGTATTGCATCCCGCAATTCTTAATTAGCATACTTGTGCAACAACACCACCTGCCCTAAGTGATACGCGGCGTGCTCTACCAGGCCATGAAAATAGTAGACGGCCTGGTGCTCAGTGCCGGGAAATACTTCGTAGAGTTGGTCTTCGGGGAAGGAGCGGATCCCGTTTGTTAAAAGTTGTACAGAATGTTCCAGGCGGTGCCGGGTGGCCTGCCAGTTTTCCTCCCCGTGATTTTCAGGCAGGTAAAAGTCGGGCAGGTCGCCATCCTGTTCGGGCGGTTCATTGCTCATATACCGTAATGCACGCTGATGCCAGAAGATAATATGGTTCACAATCTGCCAGATGCAGTTGGAGCCATTGATCCGCTTTGCCGCCTGCTGCGCATTGATCCGTTTCAGGTGCTCTGTGAAGGTGACCTCTATCCAGGGCTTGCCATCATACAGGTCTTGCAAAGATTGCGCAATGTATTGCAGATGAGACATGGTAATTGCAGGTTTATGGTTACTGTTCATCTAAATTTACGAAAACCCTTTTTCACCATGTCTTCATTCTTCGTTATTTTTAGCAATAAATACTACAGCTATGGATCAACAGGAACTGGAGATCAACCGGAATGAAGATGCCATGCGGATGGCGGTAAGTACGCTAAAACAACGCCTGGCGGTGATAGAGCAGGGGGGCGGTAAGAAGAATATGGAGAAGGTCAGGCAGAAAGGTAAGTTAACCCCCAGGGAACGTATTGCCTACCTGGTAGATAAAGACACTCCTTTTACTGAAATAGGCGCATTTGCCGCTTACGATATGTATGCAGAACACGGTGGCTGTCCGGCTGCCGGTACAGTAGCCGGTATAGGGTATGTAAGCGGACGGCAATGCGTGATCGTGGCCAATGATATGACGGTGAAGGCAGGCGCCTGGTTCCCACTCACGGGTAAAAAGAACCTCCGCCTGCAGGAAATAGCCATGGAGAACCGCCTGCCCATCATCTACCTGGTTGACAGCGCAGGGGTATATCTGCCCATGCAGGATGAGATCTTCCCCGATAAAGAGCATTTCGGCAGGATCTTCTACAACAATGCACGTATGAGCGCCATGGGTATTACACAGGTTGCCGCTGTCATGGGCAGCTGCGTGGCGGGTGGCGCTTACCTGCCTATCATGAGCGATGAAGTACTGATGGTAGAAGGCAACGGCTCTATCTTCCTGGCAGGGCCCTACCTGGTAAAGGCCGCCATCGGCGAAAGCGTAGATGCAGAAACGTTAGGCGGCGCGGTTACCCATACGGAGATATCCGGTATTGCAGACTACAAGTTCAAGACAGACGAAGAATGCCTGGACCAGGTACGCCGTATCATGGACAAGCTGGGCAGCCCGGAAAAAGCGGGCTTTGACCGCACTACCCCCGTGGCGCCCGCCAGGGATCCGCAGGGCCTCTACAGTATACTCCCCGCAGACAATACCCGGCCTTACGATATGGAAGCGCTCATCGCCCACCTGGTAGATAACTCCGAATTTGACCAGTATAAACAGGATTACGGCAAAAGCATCTTATGCGGCTATGCCCGTATAGATGGCTGGGCCGTAGGTATTGTAGCCAACCAGCGCAAAATCGTCAAAAGCAAAAAGGGAGAAATGCAGATGGGCGGCGTGATCTATAACGATAGCGCCGATAAGGCAGCCCGCTTCATCATGAACTGCAATCAGAAAAAAATACCCCTCGTATTCCTCCAGGACGTGACCGGATTTATGGTAGGCAGCCGCAGCGAGCATGCCGGCATTATTAAAGACGGCGCCAAACTGGTGAACGCCGTAGCCAATTCCGTAGTACCCAAGATCACCATCATCATAGGCAACTCTTACGGGGCAGGCAACTATGCCATGTGCGGCAAGGCCTATGGCCCCCGTTTCATCTATGCCTGGCCCACCGCCAAAATCGCCGTAATGGGCGGAGAACAGGCCGCCAAAACCCTGCTGCAGATACAGGTAGCCTCCCTTAAGGCAAAAGGGCAGGAGATCACCCCCGAAGAAGAAAACAAACTGCTGGCCACTATCACCGATCGCTATAACATCCAGACCACTCCTTACTACGCTGCCGCCCGCCTGTGGGTGGATGACATCATTGATCCCGCAGACACCCGAAAGATTATCTCAGAAGGCATCGCCGCCGCCAATCACGCGCCCCTCCGGGACGCTTTTTCTACAGGCGTCATACAAGTCTAGGGGCAATTAATAATTAAGAGTTAATAATAAGAATCAGCGGACAAGTGCCCAGATGAAAGGCAGGTGTTGTAACATTTTCCTGCAATTAGACAGGTACCGATCAGGCCACCAGCCGTGCTATTCTTAATTATTAATTTTTAATTCTTAATTATTAATTATTATTGCCACTTTTTCAATTACGTATGTCGGAAATCACCATTTATACAGACGGAGCATCGAGGGGAAATCCCGGACCGGGAGGTTACGGGGTCATATTAATGTGGGGCAAGCTGCGTAAGGAGCTTTCACAGGGTTATCGCCGCACCACCAACAACCGTATGGAGCTGATGGGCGTGATCACCGGTCTGGAGGCTTTGAAAAAAGACGGACTGGATGTGACCATCTTTACCGATAGCGAATACCTGGTGAACAGTATTGAAAAGGGATGGTTGTGGAACTGGGTGAAGATCGGCTTTAAAGATAAAAAGAACAAAGACCTCTGGATGCGTTTTATCCCTGCCTATAAAAGGCAGCGGGTAAAGATGGTATGGGTAAAAGGCCATGCCAGCAACCCTTACAACAACCGTTGTGACGAGCTGGCCACCCAGGCCGCGGATAATGGTCCGTGGCTGGTGGATGAGGGCTTTGAACAGGGCGTTTAAAAGCTATAGTTATACCCCAGCGTTGCCGTTAAGTTGCTGGTCTTACCCTTGGGTGTCCACCGGGTCTGGTGTACGGCATTCATATTCAGGTTGTGTTTCTTCATAAAAATATAAGCCGCATTCGTGCGGAGGTTCAGCACTTTTCCCTGTTGCTGCCCGTCGGCGCTGCTGGTATTGTAGGAAGTGGTGAAACCCGCCGTCGCCTTTTTATTGAACAGTTTTGAGTTGATACCGATAGTAGGTCCCAGGGTCATGAAATCATTTCGGCCAATAGAGTTGTAGCTCAGGTTGAAAGCGCTGGTAAAAGCTGATCTGCTGTGGTATCAGCAACAACGTATAGGCGGCATTGCCATTGTAAAACCGGGAACCATTTCCTTTCCAAAGCACACCATTCTGGATATCGGCGGCATCCTGCACATTCAGGTTCAGGTTCATGTTATGGCTTTTCTTTTTGTCGCTCCTGATTACATGATTCACGTTGAGGCCCGCACTTTGTGATACCTGCTTGAAATTAAGCGTGTCCATATTGTCATAGGGACCTGTCTGGTTAATATAATCAAACTGCGGCTTTATGTTGGTATAGGTCTGGAAATTGGAGTAGGTGAAGTTGACGTTCCACTTCTCATCCGGCATATAGTTGGCGTTCACTGAGCTTACCATGCGTGAAGTGGCGCCCGCTTTGGTGTGGTTCAGATCATCGCGCTGGTAACCAACGCTGGCGGCTATATTGGCCTTGTCTTTCAGGAAAGGTTGTGAGAAGTTCACCGTAATGTTTTCCAGGTCATTGTTCATATAGTAAGCGCCCAGCGTTTGATAGCCCGGGTCAATACGCTCATAGCCAATACCGATGGTGCTTTTATAGAAAGCGTAATTCATTCCCGCCCTGATGGCCTTGAAAAAGGAAGTGTTCCTGGCCTCGTACATAAAGATACTTTCCAGTACATTACCACCGGTAGATTTGTAGGCGTGGTTGTTATCGCGCCTGTCCAGCTTCATGGCGCTGTTGGCATATTCTGCTGTCAGCTCCAGTCCTTTGAAGGGCCTTACCATACCGGTAATGCTCACTGCCAGGTTCTCTTTAGGGAACACGCGCAGGGTGTCTGGTATATACAGCATCGGATCTTTATGATCTTTTGCGCGCAGGAAGCTGACGCCTAAAGCATAAGTTTCTTTTGTGAGGCCCAGTTTGGCGCCATAGCCCATACGGCGGTAAGAGGGTAATATACTGCGGTTGGTGCTGTCGTAATCTACTGCACGCAGCAGCCTGCCGTACATCACGCTGATGCTCCAGTCCTTTTCCGGGGCAATGTCAAGTCCCACACCGGTGAACTGATGTCCGTTCAGGGTATAGGGAGAAAAAGACATGGCCACATCGCCAATATGCGCCGTAACACCTTTATAGGTAGGGTGCAGGCTAAGGCGGTTGGGCATATTGGGATAAGAGTAGCCCGCTCCCGCGTTGGTCAGGTTAAAAGAAAACGGGAGGTTCAGCTGGCCAAACAGGTTGGCATTGAGGCTGCCGTTAATGAACCAGGTAAAGGGCTGACGGCCATATCCGCCGCCGCTGTTAAAAACGGTATTGGCATTGATACCGCCATTCACTTTAATGGCTTTGCCTTTACCAAACAGGTCGCCCAGGTGGCCGAGGTCTACCTGCTGCGCCCTGGAGAGCGCTGGTAGCAGCAATGCAGCACACAGGTACAGGATACGGGGTTTACTCATACTTCTGAACTTTAATGTCTGCCAAAATGTACGCGGTGCTGCCTTCCAGCACGTAGTCCTTTATCTTCACAGCGCCTTTGCGTCCGTCCTGTGTCTGGAACAGCACAATACGCGGCAGCAGGTTATAATCGAATTGTATACCGCCGGTGGCGTTGGCGGGGAACTGCAGGCTTTGCAGGGGCGCATCGTTGGTCATGTTGTCAAAGTCTGCTGCGGTGAACTGCAGGCTGCAGTTACACTGTTCCTGTTTGTTGATAAAGCGTGTAACAGTTGCACCTGGTATAGCGCCGAAAGTGTAGCTGGCAGCAGAATCAGGCGATACGAATTTGTTATAAGTGAAGTTTCTGTTCAACCCGAAGAATACAAGATCGATTTCTTTCCCTTCGGCAGACAGATCATCATTCCTGCGGAACACCTTTCGCAGGCGGGTGGAATAAAAGCAGCCTATCTCTCCATGAGCAGTGCTGATGCCCAGTTTTACATCTGTGATAGAGCGCAGGCGGGAGTTAGGCTTTACCGTAATGGTTTTGGTAACGGTACGGGTGTCTTTGCCATTGCCGTTGGTCAGCGTAACGGTATAGGTGCCGGGGTCATTGAAGAACAGGGTATTGTCTGATGCCGTATCACTGAGCAGTGTGCCGCCGGATGTTTGCCACTGCTGGGTAAGATAGCTGATGCTTTTTCCTTTCAGGATAGCGGTGAGCGGTGCTTCGTAATCATCATCAAAAGCACCGGGCGTCAGCTCGAAGTCTGTTTGCAGCGCCGGTTTCACCGTGATGGTTTTGGTGGTAGTGAAGCTTTCGCCGCCATTGCTTACCTGCAGGGTAACCTGGTGATCACCGGGTGTGGTGAAGGTGATGATGGGCGGAGTTTGTACATCCGCCGTGGCGGGATCGCCGCCTTCGAAGGTCCATTGATAGCTGCTGGCGCCTTGGGTATGGTTAATAAACTTCACCTGTACCGGTGAAAAATCATTTACCTGGATCTCAGCATCGAAGGATACCTGTACGGCGCTGTCCAGTTGTATGGTGATGGTCTTTGTTTCGCGGATATCTTCGTTCCAGGCTTCCAGCGTCACTTTGTGTGCGCCGGCCTGTTTGAAGACAACGGTACCGGGATTCTCGTATTCGGAGATGGCCGGTTCTCCGCCTTCAAAGGTCCATTTGAAGCCGGTGGCGCCGGTGGTGCGGTTGGTGAAGTTCACCGGGCGGGGAACGGTCTTTGAGCTGTCTGCCAGCACATAGATGAAGTCTACCGCAACCGGGTGCGGCACTTCTTTATAGCAGGCAGCAAGTAACAGCAGCAGGGCTGCCAATACGGTATAGGGTATAGGTTTGGTCATAGGTGTTCAGTATAGGGATAGATCGTTCGGGCTTATATCGGCTTTTTGACGGCCGATTGCACGATAAAACCGGTCTGCATCGAACATCATCCCCAGCCTGGCGCTCACGCCTGCCAGTATTTTATCAATGTCCGGCTCAAACGATTTTATTTCATCATACCAGGCAGGCGACAGCCAGGAATATTCATCGCCTGAACTTTCACCATTCGAGCGCATATTCCGGTTGATATCACCGCTCCAGTATGCCACACGCTCCTCAAAAGACTTTTGCGCATATTCCTCTTTCCAGGCATTTTCTTTCTTCAGCCTCGCTGCTGTTTCTTCCGGAGTTTCTCTTTTAACGAGGTGCTTCAACCTTTCATACAAGTCGTCAATGTTTTCTTCAGGTGTTGACATTATGGGATTTCTTTAAGTTTGATCAATATTTTACCATCAGCCTGAAAGATGGGAGGAGCAGTAACTTTTACTTTCATCCCCGCATCAAAGAGTATCTCTTTGGGCGCCATATTACGGAATTTAACGCCATCGGCCAGGTCTGTTATATCCTTACCGGAGAAAGTGGATTCAATTTCGAAAATTACATTTTTTTTGCTTTTCACCTGGAACGATCCTGTCGGTGAAGAACCTGCCGAAGTAAACTCCTTCCATACCAGTTCCATTCCGTCCTGATAATTACCCAGGAAATTATTCAGATCTGCGGGAGCGATCTCGATAGCCCTGTATACGGCGCCGTTATACGGAGGGTTTAGCTTTTTTAATGCGTTACTGAGCATTTGCGCCATATCAGCCGTTTTGGCGGCATCCAGTCCCTGGCGCATCATACCGTTCATTTCACGGTAATATAAACTGGTAGTATAGCCCCATATGGTATATGCTTCTTCCGGGCTGAGCTTGTTTACATTCTTCAGGGGATCGCTGATAAAATCTTCAATGAGATCGAAGAAATTGGATTCGTACTGGTAACGGGCAAAGTATTCCATGATCTCATCTTCCGTTTTTCCCAGCTTTTTAACGGCATTCACAAAACCTGGCGGCAGTTTAGCCTTCGCCATCGCTTTTAAACTATTGATAATGGAGGCGTATGGTACATCATCCAGGTACTTCGAGAAATCACATCCGTTATCTTTCATTTTCTGTCCCGCAATAGTCACATCTTTTTCCAGCCGGGCAAACTCGTCTGCATTCAACTGGCTTTTCAATGCCTGCCGGTGTTTCTTCCAGGCTGAAAATGCCTGTGTGCCCAGCTCATAGGTGGCATTACCAATAGAGGCTACGCCTACCACAGTGCTGAACTTATCCCATGCGCCCAGGAAAGCCTGACCTTCCGGGCTCTTCCTCAAGTTTTTCACGTAAGCCCGCTCGTAATTAACGATGATATCGCCGCCGGCTACCGCAATTTCCGTATAGGCCCAGAATAAGCGGAAACCTTTATATGCAGCATTGAGCTCTCCCAGACCGATAAAGAAGGTGGCATAGTCCAACAGGAACTTTCCTGCCTTCACCATATTTTCCCGCTGTTGCAGCATCCGGTTATCGATGGCCCATAACAGGGCGATTGCCGGTATCGGGTAGGCGCGTCCCGGTGTATAACCGGGCAGCAGTGCTACCGGCTCATCAATATACAGGTATACCACCTCTTTTAAGGGGTTGCTGATCTGTACTTCGATCTCGTTCAGCGGCTTTCTCATCGAATATCCCCCGACATGGGCGGCGCCGCCAAATTCTACGAAATAGTTGATCGATTTAAACTGGATCTGATTATTGTTTACGGTATACGACACATCCCAGGAAGTGCCCGTACCTGAATAGACGCCGCCATCGCTCTTGCTGGTAAGCACTTTATGCATATTACCCCAGACGAGCTGCATGCTTTCTTTGTACTTCGACAGGTCTACCAGTCCTTTTGATATGTTGTGATCCTTGTAACAGATTGTATACAGGATGTCTACAAAGTCGTAGAGGTGCTCCTTTCCCATATCCTCCTGCACACGGTTGTAATCATCCAATACCAGCGCCGGGTTATCGGCGAGTTTCGCTGCAAGCACTGCGTGCTGGTCAACAGGCGCCAGCTCCAGCATTGCCATTACCAGCTTGCCTGCATGATTACCCCAGTCTGCCAGCACGGGAAATTCTATCTCTTTGGTAGAGATTGTGCCACCAAGGTGCTGCGGTAAATTATAATATGTGACCGTCTCTGTTTTTACCTTATCCCGCAGTTCATAGATAGCTTTCAGTATCTTCAGCCTCGTTTCGGCGCTGATAGTTTTCAGGTTGAGCGGATTGAGCGCCAGCGCCATTCTATATACCTCTTCATTGTCTGTGCTTTTAGCCAGTGCGGCTTCCAGTTGCTGGTGCTCTTCATAATGGTTTTTTAAAGCGTTTTCAAATCGCAGGAAGTCTTCTTTGGTAAGGCTTTGTTGCTGGTAGTAACGCTCCATCCTGTCCTTGGGCCGGTAGGTTACTTCTTCACTGAACACCTTCAGGAATTGTTCATCCACCTTATTGATCAGGGTGCCGATGCGGAATAATACATCCGGTGTAACGTGATAATTGCTTTTATGCGCGTTAAAGAAGTTTAAGCCCCGGTCTTTCAGCTGCTTTGCATACGTATCTGCCAGCTCATCCCTGATCTTACTCACATTTGCCATAGCGTAATCCAGCTGCTGGGTGCAGGCCTTGTATTTGGCAAGCAGATCGGATGCGGTTTGATTGGGCATCAGGTGGAAGCCCGACTTCGTCCGCACATAATCTTCTATAGCAGGGATGTCGTTTTTGTAGGAAGTGTTGTTGAACCAGAAATTATAATACGCGGTAGCGCTTACACGCAGCCGGTTGTCTTTATCATTTCCCTTTTTGCTGACTTCAAAATACTTGCCCCATGTGAACAATACATAATTATCGTCATTAGCGGCCTTGTTCATTTCATTCACGAAATAGGTGCGGATAGCGTCGTGGTTCGCCACCACCTCGCTGCGGTTTTGCCATTGTACCTTTATGCCCGTAGAACCATATGCAACATCGGCATAGCTGCCGCTTATCTGCCGGGTGTTAATGATAAGGCCCAGGCGCAGGTTCACTGCTACGTAAATATCCGGACCTGTGCCATCATTCAGTTCCTGCAGATGTTTATTAAGGGTCTGCAAGGTAGCTGCGTCCAGTTTGTCGTTACCCTTATAGTCGCCTTTTCCCAGTATGCTGGTGTAATCATTGAAGGGAGCACTTATACCGCCGTTAAGCGGTTCCATTCCTGAAAAGTCAACTACATAGTTGTTCGCTGCGATTTTTCCTTCGCGTTTGTTGATGTTGTTCTGTTCAATAAGTGCATGAAGCTGGTGTTGCCCGTAGTGGGCGCATTCCTTCATGTAGCTGAACCATGATGAGTCCCCTTCGGCGGGGGCTGCCTTTGAAGCCAGGGTACAGGCAAGTAATGCTATGAAGAGGCAGAAATGTTTCATCATTTGTAAACTTTTTCGATTAACACATTTTCCAGGTGTATGTAGATCGCTTCTTTTACACCGGTAATGATCTCCTGTTCAGGAGTCTTTTTGTTCTTTTCTTCATAAATGTATTTGCCAAGCGTGGCTGCGCCCTTTTTCAATTCTTCTGATAAGCGGGCGGCTCCTTCTTCGTTATCATTGGATTCGGCCAGCAGCCTTGCCAGCTCAAAACGGTTGGTCCTGAACTCTTCCGCGTAATAGGCGTTCAGTTTGCTGATGGTTTCAGGCATCAGTATTGCTGCCGCATCTACTTCCTCCAGGTATTCCTCCGTGGCCAGGGTGTCGCTGTTCATGCTGTCTGCCGTGCCTTCGCTGAATCCTAAAGCGCTTTCCTTTTGACGTTTGGCGTCCCGCTGCTGCTGTATCGAATCTTTGTATTCCTGCATGATCTGTTTTAGCGCCTTCCGGATAATATTGGCGTAGTCCTTCAGGAAGCCGGCTTTTTCTTTTTCAACTGCCTTCAGTTCATCCTGCGCCGCCTGGTAAGCTTTTCCGCTCTGTTCCATTTTTTCCCTGGCTTTGGCTTTTTCTTCGGGTGTAGCTGCGTTTTCATAGTCGGATTTGGCTTCGTCATAAGCCTTCTTGGCTTGCTCCATGTTGTCGAGCGCTGTAGATGCGCGGGTCTGCAGCGGCTCCGGCAGATCTTCCTTGATGGCCTCCCGCATGCTGTCGATCAGGGGTTGCAGTGTGCTGATATCCTCGTCAATGGCAAGGCGTACCAGGTCGTTAATCACCCCGGCGAGGTTGGAGAATGCGGTTACCACGCTGTCTACCTTTACCACCTGCCTTTCCACCGGGTCAAACGTGGTCATGATCACCCCGCCGATCAGCTGCCTGTCGGTATTCACCGTTATATTATCAAACTTCACCTTCAACCGGTTGTAGCCCAGGAAGGGAATAGTGATATAGCCGTAGCCGCTGAAAGATCCTGCGCCTTTTACCTGTAGCAGCCTTACGGGGAAGTCGCCTGCCATGATCTGGTCATCGGGCTGCAGTGCCTGTATGGGGGTCTGGTTGGCCAGCTTAATGTCTGGCAGCAGGCCACAGTTTTTGTTCCGGCTGGTATCGCGGGAGGGTACGGTAAAGCCATGGAGCTCGCCCATGGTCTGGCTGCCAAGGGAGCAGGAGCCGCCTACACGGTATTCATATTTACGGCCTGGCACTGCATCGTAGATCATTACGCTGGTGTTGCCGGTTTTTACGTTGAACCACTCCGCGTTAGTCTTGTTCTGTTCGCGGTATTCCACCACGTACTCAAACATTTTGGGCTGCGGCAGCCAGTTAATGGAGATGCGGCCATCCTGTACGGTGGCTACCGGTTGCTGCGGCGGCTGACAATCTTCCTGCAGCGTGAAATAAAAAATCTCACTATATCCGTTATTCAGGAACACGTCAAAATCATCAACACCCTGTTTAGCTTTTGCACGAATGCGCCAGGCATAACGTTTACCCGGCAGCAGTGGTGGTTCTGCAGGGCCGTACAGCAGGGTAGTGGCGGGAGTAGTGGTTTGATAGAGGGGAGGCATGGTACTGAAACCCGCTTCAGGCAGCACGCCATTATCCCACAATTCTACCAGTGTAAATTCATATTCGGTCTGGAAAGCGGCATTGGGACTGCCCATATGCCTGGGTGTCCAGTTAAAGACGATATTCAGCGGTTCGCGGAAGGCTACTGATTCGCCTTTCCGCGGGAGGTTCAGCAGGGGCGGTTCGCTGGTACTGATCCACACCGGCGGTGCGCAACCCTGTTTGGCATTGCTCACCAGCTGTCCGCTGTTCACTTCTACCACTTCCACACAAAAGTTATAGAAACCGTCCGGCAGTTTGCCGCTCTGCGCCAGCTGCTGGCGGGGCACGCCGGATACTTCCATGTTCTCTATATTGAAATACGGCGCCAGGTCGTTCAGCGACAACTGCACCGGTATGCCTGCATCCAGCGCAATCTCGGGGTAATAGCCATAGTCGCGGTTACGCAGGGCAACGGTGGTGCCTTTGATATTGAGGCGGAGCCGGACGCGCAGCACAGGTTTCTGAAGGTCGGTATTGATCAGTGTGACCAACATCCGGGCCTGGGTGCCGGTATACAGGTTGCTGAGCTGGGCGGAAACAGGCTGAAGGGTCTGCACCTGTACCTTTACAGGATATTGCTGCGCCACAGCCATATGGCATATTATACAGAGTAATATGCTGATTGCCGTTAGTATGCTGCGTTTAGCTGTCACCGGTATCTTCGTTTAGTGTTTATTGAGTGATGATGATCTTCCTGATCGCATGGCCCATCGGCGTTTCCAGCAGCAGGAGGTAAGCCCCCGCCGTAACGTTGAGCTGGTATCCTACATTGAACTGTGCCGAAGGACTTTCCTTGCGATCATTTACCAGCTGGTTGCTGATGATGTTGAACAGGCGCAGCCTTATCTCCGATGTTTTATCCAGCACGATGTGCGCGTTGAATTGCCCGGTATTGGGATTGGGCAGTATTTCAAAAGCCCGGATAAAGGGCTCCTGTGCACCGCCCGGCTGTGCGAAGGCTTCCTGCTGCAGTACCGTGATCTGCTTGGAGTACGACTTTTCACAATCTCCTACACCGGTACGTAACTGGATAGTATATACGCCGGTGTCTGCAAAGCGCAGTTCCGCCAGCAGTGGTGTATTCTGCAGTACGGTAATGTTCCGGTTGGTGGGTATTACCCATTCTATCTTTTCGGGTACAGGTTTGCTGATGTTGATCAGTAAGACGTTTTCGTTGCGGAATACCTGGGTGGCTGCAACAAACTCCGCCGAAATATCCACGTTGTTCTGACTGATGCGGATGGTGTCGCTGCCCAGACAACCTTTGCTGTCTGTAACGCTGACCCAGTAAGTACCTGTTTTGCTGAGCGCTGCCTGTGCGGCAGTGCCCTGGAAGGCCGGACTACCACCCCATGCATACTTGGCCTGCGGATCTGCAATGGCGGCATTCGCCGTCCACACCTGGCCATTGCAAAGGGTTCTGTCAGGTCCCAATTGTACCTGTAAAGGCGCAGGATCCGGCAGGTTAAAGGTTTGTATACGTGTACAGTTATTGGCGTCTATGATGGTAATGGTATATCTGCCTGCGCATAGGTTGTTCAGTTCAGTACCGCTTTGCCCGTTGCTCCATGAATAGCGGTAGGGGGGCACACCACCGCTGATGCCCGTTTTAATATAGCCGTCGCAGTAACCGTTGCAGGTAGGCGCTTTAATATCTGCATCGATCACGATGCCGCCGGGTATATAGATATCTGTCTGGTTCTGGGTTTCGCAAGCATGTGCGTCTTTTACAAATACCAGGTAGGTGCCTTCTGTGATATTGGAAATGCTGCTGGTAGTATCGCCGCTGGTCCACTCATAGTGGAAGGGCGCTGTACCGCCGCTCACAATGGCGGTGGCTTTACCATCCTGGCCGGAGGCGCAGGAAACAGCGGTGGTATTGAAATCAACCAGCAGTTTTCCGGGCTCCTGCAGCCGGAAGGTATCTGATGAGCGGGTAATGTTATTGAAGTCTGTTACCCTTACCAGGTAGCTGCCCGCAGGCATGCCGGTAATGATACTGTCTGTTTGCGGAATGCTGGTAAGCGTACCATTGTTTACGCTGAACCACTGGTACCTGTAAGGCAGGCCGCCACTGAGCGGAATACCGCCCTTGGCATGTGCGGCCAGTTGCCCGTCGCTGTCGCCGTTGCAGGATACATACCGGTGTTCCGTGATGTTCACTTTCAACAGTGGCGGTTCTGTCAGTGTATACCTGGCCGTTACATAACAGCCATTGGTGCTGTTGTTGGTGGAAAGCGCAAATTGTGCATCTTTTACCTGCAAGGTATAACTACCGTTACCTGCGTTTTCCAGTTTGGTAACATAACCGTTTGCGGTAATGGATTCGGTATGCTGGGTGAGCACCTGGTTATTGGCGTCCAGCCATTGTACGCTGTAACTGCCGTCAGGAGCGGGTGTGCCGCCTTTCAGTGTGACGGTCACCGATCCGTCGGTATAGCCGTAGGCCAGCGGATCTGCTGTGGTTACCGCGGTGATCGCCAGCGGATCTGCAGGCTCCGTAATGATGGCGGAGGGCTGCTGTATACATCCATGGGCATCCATCAGCAGCAGGCTGTAATTACCGGCTGGCTGATCCAGTATATCCGGTGTAGTATCGCCGTTGCTCCATGACCAGCTATAGGGCAGTGTACCACCGCTCACGGTGGATTTTACAAAGCCGTCGTTGCCGCTGTTACAGCTTACCGCGCGGGTTTGCAGCTGCACGGTTAACAGGTCGGGTTCAGCCAGCAGGAAGGTATCAGACTCTTTGGAAATATTGTTCCAGTCGGTAATGATCACCTTGTACGTGCCCGTTGTCAGTCCGCGGGCCGTATCGGTAGTCTGACCGATGGCATTGAATACGGCGCCATCCTTCTTATACCATTCAAACTGGTAGGGCAAAGCGCCGCTGATGGGAACGCCGCCGGCTGCTGTGGCATACAGTATGCCATCTGCATCATTCTTACAGGAAACGTAGTGTTTTTCACTGATGTTCACTGTCAGGGCAGGGGGCTCTGTAAGCGTAAAGGTGGCGATAGCAATACAGCTTTGCATATTGGGATCAGGACCTGTATAGTTGGCGTCTGTAACGGTGATGGTATAATCGCCCGCCCCCAGGTTGCTCAGCAGGTGCTCATAGCCGCTGCTTACCACCTGGCTGCTGTGGCTTGTAAGCACGGTGCCGTCTGCCCGGCGCCAGGTAATATTGTAAGCGCCGCCCGCCAATGGCGTGCCGCCGCGTAGCAGCAGCCTGATACTGCCGTCTGTATAACCGAATGCGCGCGGGTAGATAATAGTGGGTGTGGCAATCTCCAGTGCGGCAGAAGGCTGCCTTACCAGGGCGATATCCGTAACCCGGCAACCGTGGTAGTCTGTTACCGTCAGGGTATAGGCATCGGATGGCAGGTTGCTGATAGCTGCCGACTGGCTGCCGGTGCTCCAGCTGTACGCGAAGGCAGGTGTACCGCCTGTTACAAGTGCGCTTACAGCGCCATTGCTGCCGCCATAACAAGTGGCGGGTGTTTCGGTGAAATGGATCTGCAGCTGACCCGGATCTATCAGCACAACAGGATCGGACCATTTCTCTATGCTATTGGCATCCGTGATCTTTACCTGGTAAGTACCTGCGGCCAGGTTGCCGGCTGTTGCGCTGGTCTGGCCGATGGCCGTTGGCGTACCGCCGCTTACCTGGTACCATTCGTACGTATACCCGGCGCCGGTAGTGAAGGGTTTACCACCCCTGGCGCTGGCGCTGATCGTACCATTGCTGTCGCCGTTACAGAGAATGCTGTCTGTGATGGACGTGTTTACTTCCAGTAAAGGCGGCTGGTTCAGCACCACGGTAGCAGTAGCCATACAGGTGGCGCTACCGCTGGTTGCCCCGGCATGATTGGCATCTGTAACGGTGAGCGTGTACGTATCTGCACCAAGATTTTCCGCCCGGCTGCTGTAACCGGAGCCCGTGGGCCCGTTAAGGGGTGTTACCAGGCTGCCGTCTGAGCGCCGCCAGGTAATATGGTAGGAGCCGTCCGGGAGGGTTGTACCCCCATTGATCACGGCGGTAATGTAACCATTCGTATACCCGAAGGCGGTAGGTTCAAATGTATTTGCAATGTCTATTGAGAGCGCCGCTGCCGGCTGCCCCAGTGTGACGACCAGTTGCTTTTCAGTTCCGTTGGCATTCTTTTCGTAACAGTTGTTGCCATCCCGCATAGTGATGGTATAGGTACCTTCCCGCAGCCCGGAGAGGGTAGCGGTGGCGCTGTTAAAAGTCAATGACCTGGGTACAGGATCGTTATTGCTGCTGTACCACAGTGTATAATCGCCTGTTCCGCCGGAAGCGTTAATGCTGACGGCGCCGTCGTTACCCCCAAAGCAGCTGATCTGCCGTCTGCCTGCTTCAGAGAAGCGAACGGGAAGCGGTGCATTCACTGTGAAGGATCTTCGNTGAGCGCTCGTGTTGGCAATAGTGGCGGTCCCTGCGTCAGGGTATTTACCCTGCAGGCTGATTTCATAGGTGCCGGGCGATAGTACCGACGGCCACGTAACGCTATTGTCGGCAGCCAGGGAGGTAATGCTGTACATACCGTCTGTCCATCCCGGTTCTGATGGTTTGGTGAGGAAGATGCTTAGCTGCTCATTGATTTTTAAGGCCCGATCAAAATAGATCTTCACACTTCCGTCGTTATCACCGGCGCAGGTAACAGTTTTACCAGGCGCGCTGGTTATACGCGGAGACGTCAGCCTGGTGCTGAGCGTAACGATGTCTGAATATCTGTCTGCGCCATAACAGCCGCTGTAACGGATACGTATAAACACATTACGGCCCAGGATATTATCTGCATTGGCCCCGAACAGATCGTTGGCAGAAAAGCTGCTGCGGTCGCCTGTCTGGAAAGCGGCAGGAAAGCTGGTCCAGGTGGTTCCGTTGGTAGAATACTCCCAGTTGTATACCGAAGCAGGAAACCCATAGGTAGCGGCCAGGGTGATCCTGCTGTCTGAAGGCAGCTCGGTCACGCCGCCCACCCTGGTGATGAGAATGGATTTAGGATAGATATTTACCCGCACCCAGTTGCCCCATTGCGGTATTTTGCCGTTGGTATATTCATAATAGCAATTCTTATAACTGGCGGGGATAGTATAGTCTCTGCGTTCGTTATTACCCCTGCACCTGATGGCATTTCTCCACTCCCGGGTACCCCATATGCGCATGGTCTGCAAGGTGCGGTTGGCTGCAAAGCTGTAAGTATGTGTAAAGTACCTGGATGTGGTACCAATGGGGTTCAGATCCTGGTACGCCACCTGGTTTTCTGTGGTAGAGCCTGCGAAGAGAAAATAGATGTCGTACTTGTTGGTACATCTGCCGCTGTGGTTATCCACGCCATCCCAGATCTCCACATCTATTTTGGCTTCGTACTGGCCCAGTGTCTGCGCGTGGGCCGTAAGGGTAAACAATGTCAGCAGCAAAAAAAGTATGCGGTGTAAAAATCTTTTCATAGTTAATACATTACGTCTATAGTTTTATAGATGCCTTGCGCGCCGTTCTTCAGTACTGCCTTTATGCCGTACACGTAAGTCGTATTGATCTTTATCTGTTCGTCGGTGATTCGTTTCGGTTTGCCGTTATACACTTTCCAGAGGGTAACGTTGCCACCTTTCTCGCCTTTGTACAGCTGGTATTCCTGCACATCTTCGAGGTTGTCATTCCAGGAAAGCTCTATGTAACGTTCCTGGCGGTTAACAGCCGCATTAAACGACTTTATAGCGATCTTCCCCATATTGGGAGGCACCGTAACCGTTACCGGCTGCGCGGGTTTGGATTCCAGTCCGCTGCTGTCTTTAGCCAGGATGATGTACGCATACTGCTGCCCGGGTATGGCCTGCCTGTCTGCATAATGACTGGCAGGCTGCTCAAACGTAGCAATGGGCTGCCAGTTGGTCTGGGCGGTATCTATATGCCTGCGGTACAGCAGGTGCATGGCCACATCTTCATCGCGGCAGGGCACCCAGTTCAGGTATACCACGCCGTTCACCACCTTGTAATCCGTGAAGATGGGTGAGGAGGGCGGGATAACGTCCGGCTTCTTTATCTCTATCACGGCAGAAAGGGCAGATTGGTTATAACGCTGGTCAAACGCGGTGACTGCATAGTACACACGGCTGTTCAGCGATTTGATCACCACCGAGTCGCGGAAGCTGTGCGCTGCGTATACAGAGTCTACCAGCGGCGAGAGCTCATCACCCAGGTTATTGGCGCGGAATACCTTATAGCCGAGAATGTCTTTTTCGGTATTGGCTTTCCAGATAAGCAGCACCACACCGTTGCTGTCTATGGTGCCCGCCAGCCCCGTAGGCGCTGTGGGTGGAACAGAGTCTACCGGCTGCACCAGTACGGGGAAGGAGGTAGTAGACGCTCCTTCCCTGGCCACTGCCGTTATGGTAAAGTAATTGGTTGCGTTCAGGTTGTTGTAAACAAGGCTCCGCTGTTCCGGCGCTATATCCTTCAGTACTGTGGTAAAGGGACCGTTGGCAGTCGGGCCCTGGTTAAGGGTAAAGCCTTTAATGAGTTTATTGCCTGCCTGCTCAAATTCCCAGTTCAGCTCCATGGCGCCTTTTTCGTCAACGTTGCTGGAGCGGATGTTGGGCACATAAGCCAGGAGGCTTCTGCCTTTACCGAAAACAGTGTCTGAAGGCGGACCGGTTTCATTGAACGGCGAGATACCCCTGATGCGGTAATAGTATACGGTGGTATTGTCTTTCAGCGAGTCAATAAAATACATCCTGGGAGATGCCTTCTTCTCTTTCTCATTGAAGTTGGTCACCGGCAGCGATGAAGCCCTTTCAAAGGTTTTGCCGCCGTCTGCAGATCTTTCTACTATCCAGGAATTATAATAGCTTTTCAGCAGGCTGTAGTCCCAGCTCAGTATCACATTCCTGTCGCCGAAGATGCCGCCCAGGTCCGGCGGTTTGGGCAATTCCTGCAGGTTACTCATGCCGATGAACACACCGGCGGAGTCGAGGCGGAGACGGTTAACGGGAATGAGAGAACGAAGCCGGTACAGGTATTTTTCGTTGGACTGTGCTGTCTGATCTTCCCATGCCCAGCCGGCCAGTTTGGCTGCTTCGAAAGAGTTGTCTGCCGCATACATGGAGAGTGCGAAACGCTGCTCCTGTTCCTGCGACTGGTTAATGATCTTCGCAATGCCGCTGTTGTCGCCGGCGCTCACCTGGAAATCTTTTCCGTAGATGGCTTGTGCAATCACGGCTGCATAGTTGTCCTGTTGTGCCAGTTGTTCCCACTCCGGTAATGGCCTGGGTTTGAGCGGTACGGAAGACAATACCTTCATCTCCGGCTGCGCCAGCAATTTGCCATCGCGCAGCACGGTATATCGCAGCAGCTGGAAACCGTACTGGTTGCTCAGCTTCCAGGCGCCTGATGTGTTCACGGCCCAGCGCAGCAGGATGCCCCTGTTCTTACTCACCGTGGCCATCACTTTTATCTTAGCCGTGTCTTTCCGCTGGGCCTGCACCTGTAAGGCACATACAACGAATAAACAGGTATACAGCAGGTGCTTCCATTGCATAGCTCTTCGCATCATAGGTTACTTGATCGGGTTCATGTATTCGTATACGGCACGGGTACCTTTTTGTCCGCCCGGCAGCAGGTACTGGTATTCCACCTTGTATTTGCCGTAGCGGATGTAGGGATAGTGTCCCATGATCAGCCCCGCAAACCGTTCCTGCATCGGCGTACCAAGGTAGCGGTTCACCACCTGGTACTGCAGATCGGTAAAGTCCTGTTTATAGTATAAGGGCAGGTTATAGATATAGGGCATCATTATTTTCGACCAGCCGTTCACGGCACCGGTGGCTGATTCTGCCAGGTAGCTGCTCAGTATGCTGATGGCTTTGCGCGGCACAATACCCAGCGTGTCTGTATCACGGTAAGTGATCTTAATTTCCTGGTTCAGCGGGTAATCTTTATACATCACCGGTTCAATGTCGGTGGTAAAGTACACATCGTCTGTGATGGCGCTGGTGTTCACCAGCGGTGTGTATGCCGTGTAGGCGCTACCGGTAAGTTCGGGAACGTCAAAGTCTTCATGCTGCCCCACTTCTGCCCGCAGGTCTATCACATCAGGCAATACATTGCCCGCAAGACTGCGCTGTGTGGAAATGCTGTTGACCTTAGCGGCGAAGGTGCCGTACTTACTGGTACGGAAGTCGTAGCCCAGGAGTGATTTGGTAACATCGCCCCTGCTTACATTACCTGCTTTGTTGCTGCGTACGATGATCTCACCGTCTTCGCCTGCATCCTGTTTGGCGTAGGCCACTACTTCCTGCTGACTGGCGTCAACGCCCGGCGGAATGGCGATCAGGTCAAAGCTGTATCTCGTGCTTGTCTGCAAGACAGGCATGCGGAAGTCAATCCGCTGCTGATCCACATCGTACTGCATGGGCTGTTTACCTGCGCTGGCGCCATTGGAGAAGAAGCGTATCTCGTACTGCCAGCGGTTATCGAACAGGTAGCTTTGTCCGCGTTGCAGCACAATGTAACCACGGTCAAGTTCATCTTTAAAGTAGTTGCGCTGGTTTACAACGGGGTAGCAGTAAGCGATATTCGTGAGCGGGATAAAGTCAGGAGCAGTGCCGGTGGTAAAGGTCACCGTCTTTTCTTCCTCGCTTTTCCTACCATCCATGTATACGGTTTGCCAGGTACCGCCCTGCAGTTCTTCAAACGTTACTTTAACGGCTGCTTTGAGCGTACGTTTGGTGGGCAGCACTTCTTTTGAATAAAAGGTCACCGCATCATTGTTGGCGTTCCATTCCAGGCGGCCCGGTATGGGTTGGCCATTATCGGTTACTGTAAATGATTCCAGTTTGGCGCGGTAGGTTTTGGTACCTGCATCGTTTTCTATTTCAAAGGTCTGGCCAATGCGCATGTTAAACGCGGTTTGCGGAGCTGCGAATACATCCACTTCATTACTGTTATCCGCAGGCGTAAGATCTGCTATCATCTTAACATCAATCGGACTATTGGTGCCGGTTACTATTTCGCATTCATTGCCGATGGTTACTTTCATTCGCATGTTGCCGCTAACCAATCCGCCCAGTATGTTAAACTTCACGGCCATATACCCCCTCATCCAGGTGGGGTTGGGCAGCTTGGCCTGCATCAGTACCGCTGCCGCACCGGAAATGATGGGGAAGCGGCCTTTGATAAATGCCAGGTTCACTTTAACGCCTACTTCACCCTGTAAGTACACATAGGCCTGACCGTTAGCATACCATCCGTCTATACCGATCTTTTCGTTGCTGCCTTTACAATGTGCATCGCCATAGTCTTTCAGCATAATGTCGAAACCAACGCCGCATTTAAAGTTGGCGTACAGTATCAGGAAGGTGAGGTCGCCGGTTTCTACGCTGAGGTTGGCGCCGAAGGCAAAGCCGCGGCCATCGCCCAGGGCGTTCAGGTCGCGCATATAATCCAGCTCCTGCAATTCCACGCCCAGTATGTCTGCTACTTCCTGCGGAGGGGGAGGGGAGCCCGGTATTTTATCGCCCACCATGATGTAGGCGCCTGTTTTGATAGAGATGCTGCCCACGCCAAACTTCACGCCTAAACGATTGGTAGGCGTACCCATATGGAAGTACCACTCGCCGGGCGCCACATGTATCACTGCCCATCCGGCGCGGTTGCCGCTGGCGGTACCGGTGAGCATGCCACCGGCTACGTTCAGGTAGATATCGAAATTGGCATGGAAAGTAGATTGGGTAAAATCATATTGTATACCTACATATGCGGAAAGGCCTACTTCTCCTACTTTATAGGAATCGCCCGCCACGCTTTCTGCCGCGGCAGAAGGGTTGGAAACTTTCAGCGCCTGCAGTTTTTCACCTGTGCCGCCCAGCTTACTGATGGCACTGGCTTCCGCCTCACCCAACTTGGTAAAGGCTTTACTCATGTGCTCCTGCATATTGCCAACGCCTGGTAATGCGGCCAGCACTTTGGCAAAACCGTAGAAGCCGATGAAGTTGATACCGCCGCTGTTGTTAAAGGCCACTTCAAAAGATACTTCGCCGTTCACCACTTCTTTTTTCGCGATGTTGAACAGTACTGCCGCCTTGATACCAAGACCGGTATTCTCATCGGGCACATAGTTCACACCGGTGGGAGAGGCCATCATATCCACGCCCTGCTTCTTCATATGATAATAGGCGCCGCCGCCAAAGCCCTGTATGTTCACAGGCGGTACCAGCGGGATGCCCAGCCCGAGATCGGCTTTGGCATCTACGTACCAGTAGCGGAATTCCTTGGAACCGAACATGGCGCGGGCTTCTATTTTGATCTTATCATCCAGGAAGTCTGCAGCCACCTGTCCGCTGATAGCATCGCCATATACCGGATCATCATCGTAGATCTTGATCCTCCCGGCTATCTTCAGTGTATTCGCAATCTTGGCGTTGATGGCAATTTCTTCCAGTTTCAGCTTGTCAAATTTCCAGGTCTGCAGTCCTTTACTTTCATCGAAAGATCCTGCCAGCGCAATTTTGGTATCACCGCCAAAGTTGCCCTGCATCAGGTTCAGGCGGATACCAAAGATCAGGTCTGCCTGGTTGCCCTGTGTGCGGAGGGCTATTTCATTGATAGAAACAGGGAAGTTGGAAACGGTGTTTTCCGCTTTATATCCAAAGTAACTGGCGCTGAGATAAGGCGCGTTGGTTTGCAGATGCAGATCTTTAAAAACGATGCCTTTGAAGGTGGCGATTGCCTTACCATCCTCCCCGTTCCTGGAGGCAGATATGCCCAAACGGCCATGCAGCATGGCTTCCGGCTGAAAGCGGTCATCGGCAAGTTTCAGCTGTACCCAGGAATTGGGTTCCAGTTCGCATTTGGCCGCCCATACGCTGAAGCTTAAGGTATTCAGCGTGCTTAGTTTCAGGATATACTCATTGTCTGCAGTGATCACTGCGGTATAACCCAGGGGATCTTTGGCTACGGGTAAACCCACCATGCCGCTGAAACCTGCGCCCACCAGGTGGTTGGCCTGCAGGTCTATATTGAAGCGGTCTACCGTGAACTTCCAGCCGGAGGCCGTACCATCCGGCAGTATGTTATTGGCAAAGAAGGAGCCGGTGAGACCGTTGTTGTCAATGATCATATGCGTGGCGCCGAAGCTGACGCGCTTGCCGTTTTCGCCGCGTTTGGCGAACTGTTTGGGCAGTATCACCTGCAGGTCTTCCACGTATACGCCGCGCCAGAGGTTTGGGTTTTCCGCCGGCATATATTGCTGTTCATACCCTGCCGGGTATACGATGTCTGGTGTATTGCGGATATCACTGCCGTCAAATACGGCCTTGCCTATATGAAAACCAACGCCTTTGAGCGGCGCTATTTCAAAGGAGGGAAGGCTGATGTTGACGAGAATATCATTCCAGTCGGCCACCACGGTGTTAAACGGGGCAGATACCAGGGCTTTGCTGTCTTCATTCCGCTCGCCATCCGGTTTCAGCGGCACCAGCATGGTGCGCGGAAATGCGATTTCTGCGGAGATCCCCAGCTCTTTAAAGCCGTTACAGTCCATGGTAACATAGGTAAGGTCCAGGCCCTGCCCTGTTTCCATATTCATACCGCCTTTCAGCACAATGGCGGCTGTACCGCCGTTGATACGGATGGGTACATCGCCCAGCAGCACCAGTTTGGCGTCTCCCAGGATACCGCCGTCATACGACAGCTTAATGCCTTTTATTCCAAAGAATATCTCCCTGGGTTCCTGGGGGATCTCCATTTTGGCGTATACGGTCAGCTCTGCATAGCTAGGGTGGAAGATGGCGTTGCTAACGGCTATCTTAACGGTGGTATTGCCCACGGTGCGGGAAAGCCCTATGGGCAGTTCATTGAGATCGTCCGGAGAAAGCGCGCTGCTATACCGGTTCTCTTTATCCATTTTCATGAACTCAGCCCTTGCCTGTTCGCGGTAGCTGTTGGTACTGGAATCGCTGGGGTAGATGCGCTGCAGATAGTTATCAGTGAACAGCGGAGCTTCCGGCGCGGCAAAGTTTTGTACGGAGAGCTGGCGGTCTATTTCAGGGAAGCTGCGGCTTTCCAGCAGGTTATAGGCCAGTCGTTCTGCCATTACCGTTTGCAGGCGCTGCAGGGAATCTTTGTCGCTTGCTTTGGCCACCCATGCGCAACAGGCCAGGCATGCGGCAAATAGAATAGAAAAGCAATAATGGTACTTGCGTGGGTAACAGTTGACCATAGGCAAATAGGGTATAGGTACAGGGTTAGTAGTTTGAGGGGCAATATTTTACCTGTTAACAAAAGGCTGTCTATACTACGAAATCCGGGTGCACCGTTCAGTTTACTCGAATATGTCCCTCGGGCTCTTTCCCGATTAATTTGGGTACAATATTAACAAATTTAACAATTTAAAAAAATATTTAAGACAACTTAAAGTGTGAGGTTGGAAGTTTAAGGTTGGAGGTTCGTTGAAGGTTGCGGGTTCATAATAGTAGGCGTGCTACCAATTTAAGCTACCAACATCCAACGAACCTCAAACGTCAAACTCAATTCACCTGGCTGTAAAAACTCTGCAGGTCTCTGGCCAGCTGGTCGTAAATGGGACGGGTAAAGAGCATGAACAGTTCCTGTGGCGGGGGTGGAGGGGCGGTCTACGCCGCCCATCTGGCGTTTGTCTTCATCGCTGAGGGCGCGTTCATCGCCGCGGAAAGTACCTACCTGGTTCAACCAGGTGTAGCTGCCGGGAATACGGTCCTGGCGCAATACACGGTTATTGTTCACATCAATGATGCGGTAGTCCAGCAGGCCGCGGGACACTACGGTCTTTTTAACGATATAGATAGTGGCTTTTACGGTCTGATATTTTTTAATGACTTTACCGCTGGTATCTTTTACAGAACCGGTTTCTATCTCTTTCGATACTTCGCGCTGGAGGCGGTCTACATAGGTCTGGCCCACTTCAAAATCATAGAACTGCATTTCCAGGTATTCATCCGGGCGGATGTCATCATTTTTGGCAAACCGTTCATCCGTGAACTTTACAAAACGGTTGATGCTGCGCTGCTGAAGGTTACGTACCAGGGCATCGCGAAACTGGTCTGCGCTGAACTGGTAGTAAGGGCTGCGTACGTCTATACGGCTTACCAGTACGTTCACGGTGCCCAGCGCAAAGGCTTCGTCCATGCGCTGACGGGCGTCACGGTAGTTGCTCACCATTTTAAGCGCGGCGGCAAATTCTTCGTAGGCGTCGCGGGCGCTGGCTTTATCGCCGCGGTCCAGCAGTTCCATGCCGCGTTCATACCTTACCTGGGCAGCGCTTTCCTGGGCGCCTGTGATGGCATCGCGGTAGTCTTTGGGTTGTACTACTTTCTGTGCAGCGGGAGAGGCGTATATAATATCATACAGGCGTTGCAGTGAGCGGTATTCGCGTCTTACGGATTCCCATTTGAGCGGGTTGTCTGAACGGAGGTAGCCATTCACTTTGTCTTCATGTGTACGGATGGATTGTTCGTAAGCTTTAGGCAGCAGCTGCAGGGCAACGGCATCCTGTGGTTTGCGTTGCAGTTTTTTGACGAAGGCGGCTACCGCGTCGTCATAACGGCCCTGGTTAAAGAGTTTTTCGCCTGACTTGCAGGAGGTAAAGAGGAATAGGATAACGGCTGTTGTCAGCCATGCATAATTACGCATGAACGGTTGTGGTTTATAGTTTGCATTCCCGGCGCTTATTTCACGTATCGCCGGATCTCCCTTTCGGTTTCCCTTTGCTTAATGCTTTCGCGTTTGTCATGCAGCTTCTTACCTTTACCCAGGCCAATTTCCATTTTGGCCAGTCCCTTTTCTGTGATAAAGATGCGCAGGGGAACGATGGTATAGCCCCTTTCCTTCAGTTTATTCTCCATTTTGCGCAGCTCTCTTTTAGTCAGGAGGAGCTTGCGCTCGCGTAGCGGATCATGGTTGGCATAGGTACCATGAGAATAGATGGCGATATGCAGGCTTTTCACCCACAGCTCACCTTTTGAAAAATAGCAGAAGGCATCATTAAAGCTTACTTTCCCGGCGCGGATAGACTTGATCTCCGTACCGGTCAATACGATCCCTGCAATATATTTATCTTCTATTGCATACTCAAAATAAGCCGATCTGTTCTTTAATTCTGCCATTTAAAACTTTATGGGGTTACATTCGTTAACAATTAATAATTAAGAATTAATCATCAGTGTCCAGGTGGCCGGAGTGACACGATTATCCCGGCGCTAAATTGTGGCTGGTGTCTTAATCCTTAATTATTAATTATTCATTATTGGTTTTTGTACTAGTTCTTGAAAAGCTGCAAAATGTTGGCCAACCTTTGCTTGAGCTCCTTGCGATCAACGATGAAGTCGAGGAAGCCGTGTTCCAGGAGGAATTCGGCGCTCTGGAAACCTTCGGGAAGGTCTTTCTTGATCGTTTCCTTGATCACACGGGGACCGGCAAATCCGATGAGCGCACCCGGCTCCGCGATGTTAAGGTCACCCAGCATGGCATAGGAGGCGGTTACGCCACCCGTGGTGGGATCTGTCATCAGGGAGATATAGGGCAGCTTTGCATTGGCCAGCTGTGTAAGCTTGGCGGATGTTTTGGCCATCTGCATCAGGGAAAAGGCGCTTTCCATCATACGCGCGCCCCCTGATTTGGAGATGATCATTAACGGCATTTTATGTGCAATGCAATGGTCTATGGCCCTTGCGATCTTTTCACCCACTACAGAGCCCATCGAGCCGCCGATGAAGGCGAAATCCATACAGGCAACCACCAGGTTGTTTCCCAGTACTTTACCTGCGCCTACCCGCATGGCATCTTTCAGGCCTGAGCGTTTCTGCGCGTCTTTCAAACGATCTGCATAGGGCTTCAGGTCCTGGAATCCCAGCTGATCTTTCGGGTAGATGTTCGGAAAAAGCTCCTCGTACTGGTTTTCATCAAATATGATCTCAAAATATTCTGCAGAATTGATACGATTGTGGTAATTACACTTATCGCAAACGTAGAAATGTTCCCGCAGGTCTTTTACAGTGGTGGTTTTCTTACAATTAGGACATTTGTGCCATAATCCGTCCGGTGCTTCCTTCTTTTCACTAGTAGACGTTGAAATGCCCTGCTTAATGCGCTTAAACCAGCTAGACATATTTTTTCGTTAGGTTAAAAAATAGTGGTGCAAGATACGAATTAAATTCACACACACTTTTTCCGTCCGCAATATTACATGAAAAGAAATTGAAAACCAATATATAGGGTAGGGGTTTTATATATGTTGTTTGTTGAATAATAAAGCCCCGGCGAATAACCGGGGCGGGAGCAATGCTTTTAGCTGCCAGCTGTTAGCCGTGATCCGTTAGCTTTCAGTTCTTAACTTTATATTAAGCACCAGATAAATTATAGCCAACCCTAACAGCTAACCGCCAACCGCTGATAACTTTATTTACGCATTCCTGTTAATACAATTCAGATCAGTGAATGCTTCCTCGAGACGCTTAACAAAGGTTTCTTCGCCTTTGCGCAGCCATACACGGGGATCGTAGTATTTTTTGTTGGGTTTATCCGCGCCTTCGGGGTTGCCCAGCTGTGCCTGCAGATAATCCTTTTTAGCTTCGTAGTAATCGTGCACGCCTTCCCAGAAAGCCCACTGCATATCGGTATCGATATTCATCTTGATCACGCCGTAACCCAGGGCTTCGCTGATCTGGTGCTTGGGAGAGCCGGAACCGCCATGGAACACGTAGTATACGGGTTTGGCAGCTGTTTTATGCTTCTGCTGGATGAATTCCTGGCTGTTCTTCAGGATCTCCGGACGTAGTTCCACATTACCGGGAGAGTAAACACCGTGTACGTTACCGAAAGCGGCAGCCACTGTAAAGCGGGAACCTACCTGGCTCAGTGTTTCGTACGCATAGTTCACATCTTCAGGCTGGGTGTACAAAGCGGAGTTTTCAACACCGGTATTGTCTACACCATCTTCTTCACCACCGGTTACGCCCAGTTCGATCTCGATGGACATACCCAGTTTATTCATCCGCTGAAAATATTTATGAGAGATTTCGATGTTCTCGTGCAGGGGCTCTTCAGACAGATCCAGCATATGGGAGCTGTAGAGCGGCTGACCGTTCTGTTTCATGAACGCTTCACCGGCGTCCAGCAGGCCGTCTATCCAGGGAAGCCATTTCTTGGCAGCATGGTCTGTATGTAATACTACCGGTACACCGTAATATTTGGCTACTTCATGGACGTGTTTGGCGCCGGAGATACCGCCGGCAATGTTTGCCTGCAGTTTATCGTTCGGCATTCCCTTACCAGCAAAGAACTGTGCTCCACCATTGGAGAACTGTATAATCACCGGGGAGTTTACTTTTGCAGCGGTTTCCAATACTGCGTTCACCGAGTTAGTTCCCACCACGTTCACGGCAGGCATAGCAAATGCGTTCGCTTTAGCATCATTATAAAGCGCTTCCAGCTCTTCGCCGAATAATACGCCGGCTCTGTATTTTCCCATATTCTTTTGGTTGTTTACTGTTTACGGAGGGCAAAGATAGTCGTAAATCCCAAATTCCAAATCCCAAATCCCAAATACCAAATTCCAATATCCAAATTCCAAATCCCGAAAAACAAATTCCAAAGTAAGGAGACCGTGCCAAACAGATCAATTAAATCTGTTCCGGGCACCTCCCCACTTTGGAATCTGGAATTTGGGATTTGGAATTTTACGATTTAACTTACAGTCAGCGTACTGCCGTTGATAGCGACGGTTTTCTGAGCGAGCGCTACGGTTGCCGGACCGGTATTCACGGCGCCGCTGGTAGTGTAACGGCTGCCATGGCCGCAGGGCGCATTGCATTCTACCAGGTTGGTAGCGCTGTTGAACCTGGCAACGGTGCAGCCCTCATGGGTACAGGTGCTGGAGAGCGCGGCGAAAGCAGCCGGTGTGTTGCCCGCAGCCACCCGGATCACGATTACGCCGCCGGCGATCTTATAGTCGCCGATGTTGGTTAATTCAGACCCCAGGTTAGCAGAAAAACCTCCGCCACCGCCCCCCGGACCCGGCGCATCTGCGCTGTTCTTACTACAGGCGGCTAATCCACCGGCGCAGGCCAGGGCTAAAACCACGCCCAGGTTATTGACGAACTCCCTTCTTTCCATAAAGTTGCAGGTTTAGTGTGAAATATGCTTTGGAAGAATAAACAGTTGCTTTGTAATATGTTTACGGGCACAACAGCAGAAGGGTTGCCCGCTTTATGCAGTTTGCTCCCACCCCGATCCCACTCCGGCTCCTTCCCAACCCGGGGATATAGTACAGATATAGTACCCATATAGTACTAATATAGTAGCCCTATATAGAGATACGTTATCTATACGTTATCGATACGATATTTATAACTTATCCGGGGAGTTTACCGGGGTGCGGATGCAAGACACTACGAAGATCTTATGCGCTTTTACTATACTATCATGCGCTTTTACCTAAGCTTGTATACGCTTTTAGTGTGGATAGCACGAAAGTAACACTAAGAAAGCGCATTGAAAACACGAAGGGAAGATGAGGGTAAGATGCGGAGAGCACGAAATAAAAACGAAGAAACCATCAGGAAAACAACTGCCTGAAATACCCCGGGGCTTCCAGCAGGCGGCTGCCATACCAGGAGAACATTTCCCCGTCTACCAGCAATACCCGGGCCTCGGGCAAACAGGCACGGATCTCGCCGATGTGCTTTTCCTTAAAAGGATAGGGCTCTGAAGACAGCAGCACAAACTGGCTGGCGGGTGGTACCGCAGCAAAGGCTTCGGCCAGCCGGGAAAGGCTGATGGAGGGATAACGCTGCATACCGGAAAAGATGTTCTGCAAACCGGCTGCCTCCAGCATGGTGTGGATAAAGGTATCGCCCCCGGCCACCATCCAGGGATCCCGCCAGATAAAATAGGCGGCCTGCGGCGGACGGGTGCTGCGGGCTACGCTTTCGTTCAGCAGGCTGAACTCCCGGCTGATGTCGGCGCTTAGCTGCAGGGCCTGTTCCGCACGGCCGGTGATCACCCCAATTTCCCGGATCATGCTGAGGGCATCGGGCAGGGAGCGGATGTCGCTGGTCCACACCGGGAAATCTGCCATCAGGGCCCTCACCTGCTCCTGTGCATTTTCTTCCTTGTTGGCGATGACCAGGTCTGGTTGCAGGGCTTTGATCTGTTCTATGTGCAGTTGCCTGGTGCCTCCTATACGGGTTTTGTGCCGGAACCATTGCTCCGGGTGGATGCAGAATTTCGTGATGCCCACCACCTCGGCATCGAGGCCCAGGTGGTAGAGCAGTTCGGTCTGCGAGGGCACCAGTGACACGATCCGCTGCGGCGGATAAGGGATGTGCACCGTATTTTGCAGCTGGTCTATGTACGTGCGGACTTCCATCTCCTGCTTAGCTTCCCAGCGCCTGGATAATATCGTATTTGGTGACGATGTGATAGCTGCCGCTTTCGTCTTTGGTGAGCACGGCGCCATTTTCCTTATTGATGTAAACGGAGAGCTTTTCGATAGGCGTTTCCATGGCTACCTGCGGGAAGGCAGGTTGCATCACCTGTTTTACCTGGGCGTCTTTCAGGTTTACATCATCTATCAGCCTGCTGAAGAGGCCCCCTTCTGATACGGCGCCGATGATCTCGTTATTGGCCAGTACGGGGATGTGTTCGATCTCGAATTTCTTCATTTTGGCGATGGCGTCGCTTACTTTTTCTTCTGCGCCGATGGTCACCAGGGGCAGATTGCGGCGGGCGTTCACGATGTCCTTCACGGTTTTTACGTCCAGGAAGCCGCGTTCCATCATCCACTGATCATTATAAACCTTGCCTACGTACCGGCTGCCATGGTCGTGGAACACCACCACTACCAGGTCTGTTGGTTTCAGGTGCTGTTTCAGCTGCAGCAGGCCTGAGATGGCAGAGCCGGCGGAATATCCCACAAATATCCCTTCTTCCTTGGCGATGCGGCGGGCCATGATAGCGCCATCCTTATCGGTTACCTTTTCAAAGCGGTCTATCAGGCGCATGTCGTAGTTCTGCGGCACAAAATCTTCGCCGATGCCTTCTGTGATGTAGGGATATACTTCGCTCATATCCAGCTCGCCGGTCTCGTGGAATTTCTTCAGCAGGGAGCCATAGCTGTCGATGGCCCATGCCTGGATGGCCGGGTTCTTTTCTTTCAGGTACTGTGCTGCGCCGGTGATAGTGCCGCCCGTACCTGTGGCCACCACCAGGTGGGTGATCTTTCCTTCTGTCTGCTCCCATATTTCAGGACCGGTTTGCTCGTAGTGGGCCTGGCGATTGGCCAGGTTATCATACTGGTTGATGTAGAAAGAATTGGGGATCTCCTGAGACAGGCGCCGTGCCACGGAATAGTAGGAGCGGGGATCATCCGGCTCTACGTTAGTGGGACAAACAATCACTTCTGCGCCTACCGCTTTGAGGATATCCACTTTTTCTTTGGATTGTTTATCGGTAGTGGTGAAAATGCATTTATAACCCTTGATCACGGCCGCCAGCGCGAGTCCCATACCCGTATTGCCGGAGGTGCCTTCAATGATGGTGCCGCCCGGTTTCAGCAGTCCCTGCTGCTCGGCCACCTCCACCATTTTTACCGCCATGCGGTCTTTAATGGAGTTGCCGGGGTTGAAGAATTCCACCTTGGCAAAAACGGGGCAGGGCAAGGCTGCAGTAACGCGGTTCAGTTTTACTAACGGGGTGTTTCCTATCGTTTCGAGAATGTTATTACAAAACTTCATATGGTAGTGTTAACTCCGGCGAATTTAAGGGAAAAAATCGGAGCGGGCGGATTAGCAGGTACGACGGTAATTTATCATCCGCTATCTTTGCCGCGTTATGCGGAAGAGAATATTCATCACCGGTATAGGCACCGGCGTGGGAAAAACGCTTACAGCGGCCTGTGTTACAGAGGCTTTGCGGGCGGATTACTGGAAGCCCGTACAAACGGGGCTGGAAGATGGTACGGACACTGATACGGTGAAAGGGCTGCTGTCAAATGCGGTGTCAGTATGTCATAAAGAAGTATATTGCCTTTCAGCGCCTGCTTCGCCGCACCTGGCGGCCCGGCTGGAGCAGGTACGTATTGAAGTGGAGCCCATCCTGCAGCAGGCGGAGGCCATACAACCGGCAGATCGCCCGCTGGTGATAGAAGGCGCCGGTGGTTTGATGGTGCCCCTGAACGAAGACGTGTTCACACTGGAGCTGATCCGTCAGCTGCAGGCGGAGGTGATCATCGTGGCGCAGAACTACCTGGGAAGTATCAATCATGCATTGCTGACGGCAAAAGTGTTGCAGCAAAGCGGTATACCGGTGTTGGGCTGGATATTCAGTGGGGATTATCATACCAATGAGGATGAAGTGGTGAAATGGAGCGGGTATAGGAAATTAGGAAGGATTGATCAGGCGCAACGGGTAGATAAGGCGTTTGTGAAAGAGCAGGCGGGGAGATTGGTGCTCAAGTCCCGCTCCACATACACTTAAACTATTCATTTCACTTGCAAACTAAAACGTCCATACGAAAACATTTCCTTGAACGCCGCTTAAATCTTCCTGAAGAGGAAGCCGCCGCGCGCAATGAGGCCCTGCTGTATAAAATCCGGGAGCTTGACTTCAGCAAGGTGCAGTGGGTGCATGTTTTCCTGCCTATCACAGAAAAGAAGGAAGTGAACACCTGGCCTATCATAGAATGGCTGCGCAGCACCCATCCTGCAGTGCAACTGGTATTGGCAAAAGCGTTCCTGGCCACCGGCGAAATGGAGCATTATCTCTGGGAACCACATACCATCCTGGTCAAAAGCAAATACGGCATACCGGAACCGGCGGGCGGTTCGCTGATAGCGCCCGAAATGCTGGACCTGGTATTTGTTCCGCTGCTGGCTTTTGACCACAGCGGGCAGCGCGTAGGATATGGCAAAGGTATGTACGACCGCTTCCTGAAACAATGCCGCCCCGGCGTACGCACCATCGGCCTGTCTTTATTTGAACCGGTAGACCGCATCACGGATACCGACCCACGGGATGTGCCGCTGCATACCGTGATTACACCTGAAAAAATCTATCACTTTTCCAACATACCATGAAAGCACTGCAATACCTGAAAATTTTACTATATCCTTTCTCCCTGTTGTACGGACTGGTGATGTGGATACGTAACCGCCTATACGACAGCGGTACCCTCACCGCCGTGAGTTTCGACATTCCCATGATCGCGGTGGGCAACCTCTCTGTTGGCGGCACCGGCAAAACACCCCATGTGGAATACCTGATACGCCTGCTGAAGGAAAATTATGCGGTGGCCACCCTGAGCCGCGGCTACAACCGTAAAACACGGGGCTTTTTCCTGGCAGATGAAGACAGCACCGCCGCCCAGCTGGGCGATGAACCCATGCAGTTTCACCAGAAGTTCCCGGATATCAGCGTTTGCGTAGGAGAGGAGCGCATGCTGGCGGTACCGGAGCTGCTCCGCGAACGGCAGGAAACACAGGTGATCCTGCTGGATGATGCTTTTCAGCACCGCTCCATCAAACCAGGTAAGAACATCCTCGTTACAGAATATAACCGTCCCTTCACCCGCGACCACGTAGTGCCTTTTGGCCGCCTGCGGGAGGGCCGTAAGGGTTATGAAAGGGCCGATGTCATCATCGTGTCCAAATGCCCGGCTGATATGACAGCAGCCGATAAGCAGGCCCTGGAACGTGAAATAGCGCCGCTGCCGCATCAGCGCCTTTTCTTTACCTGCCTGCAGTACGGCGCATTGTATGAAATGCTGAGCGGACAGCCGGTGAGCGCTACAGCAAACGCCTCCGTACTGCTGGTGTGCGGTATTGCCAGACCGTCTCCCCTGGTACAGCATTTGAAGGACCAGTACCAGGAAGTGTTCCTGCTGCCTTTCCCGGACCATTACTACTACAGTAATAACGACCTGGAGAAGATCGCACGGGAACTGAAGGGCCTGCCCGGCGATGAAAAAGTGGTGGTCACCACAGAAAAAGATGCGGTACGCCTGCACCTGTTGCAGCCCCGCCTGGAGGAGCTTGGACTGCAAATGGCCGTGATACCGGTGGAAATATCTTTTCTTTTCGGGGAAGGTTATTCGTTTAATAATTATATTTTTGACTACATAGAAGGGGCAGCTACGTAAGGCATTCACTTAATGGGACATGAGATGACAAAAAAGAAAAGACCTAAGAAAGGCGGCGGAAGCCCGCAGCAAAGTTTCCGGGGCCTTGTGGAGGTGACCCGTTCGGGAATGGCCTTCGTAATCGTGGAGGGCCTGAGCAAAGATATCCTGGTTAAACAGAAAAACCTGAATACCGCGCTGGACGGTGATGAAGTGCTGGTGAACGTGATCCGTCAACAGGGCAAGTCCACCGGCCGCATGGAAGGCATGGTAACCGACATCCTTAAACGAAAAAAGACAGAATTTACCGGCACCCTGGATGTGAACAAGGGATTTGCATTCCTGGTACCTGAAAAGGGGGCCTTTGTTCCCGATATATACATTCCCGCCAATGCGCTGGGCGAAGCCAAAACCGGCGATAAAGCCGTGGTGCGCATCGTGGCCTGGGGCGAAAAGACCCGCAAACCGGTGGGGGAGATCGTGGAGATCCTGGACGCCAGCGATACCAACGACCTCGCCATGAAGGAGATCCTCGTGGAAAGCGGCTTCCCGCTAAATTTTCCCGACGAGGTGATCACCGAACTGACCCGGATCAGTGAAAAGATAACCACCACGGAAATACGAAAAAGAAAGGATTTCCGTAAACAGCTCACCTTTACCATCGACCCGGCAGATGCGAAAGATTTTGACGACGCCATCTCCATCAAAAAGCTCAGAGGCGGCTATTATGAAATAGGCGTGCACATTGCAGACGTCAGTCATTATGTGCTGCCGGATACCGCGCTGGACAAGGAAGCCGACAAACGGGCCACCTCCGTCTACCTGCCGGATCGCGTGCTGCCCATGCTGCCGGAAAAGATCTCCAACGAGCTCTGCTCCCTGCGGCCACATGAAGATAAGCTCACCTTCTCCGCCGTATTCAAGATGAATGAAAAAGGCGAGATCAAGGATCACTGGCTGGGCCGCACCGTGATACATTCCAAGCACCGCTTCACTTACGAAGAAGTGCAGGAGATCATCGAAAACGGGGAAGGTCCCTACGAGGAAGAAATACTGCTGCTGAACAAAATAGCACAGCAGCTTCGCAGGGAGCGCTTTGACGAAGGCGCCATCAATTTCTCCTCGCAGGAAGTACGTTTCCAGCTGGATGAAACCGGCCGTCCCATTGGCATCGTGATCAAGGAAAGCAAGGAGGCGCATCAGCTGATCGAAGAGTTTATGCTGCTGGCCAACCGTACCGTTGCGGAGTATGTCTCCAAAATAAAGATCAATAAACAGTCTGTACCTTTTCCTTACCGCGTGCACGACACGCCGGACGAGGAAAAGCTGAAGGTGTTCTCCATATTTGCCCGCAAGTTCGGGCATAAGTTTGACCTGGATAACCCGGACAGCATCGCCCGCTCCTTCAACAAAATGCTGCAGCTGGTGAAAGGCAGGCCGGAACAACATGTGCTCGAAACCATCGGCATCCGTACCATGGCCAAAGCTATCTATACCACGGATAACATCGGGCACTACGGCCTGGGCTTTGAGCATTACTGCCATTTCACCTCGCCTATACGCCGTTACCCCGATGTGCTGGTGCACCGCGTACTGGCCCAGTGCCTGGCCGGTGATATCAAGCCTGACAAGCAGATGGAGAAGAAGTGCAAACACAGCTCTGAAATGGAGCGCAAGGCCATGGATGCAGAACGCGCCGCCAACAAATACAAGCAGGTGGAGTACATGCAGCAATTCATCGGCGAGACCTTTGAGGGCGTGGTGAGCGGGGTGGCGCATTTCGGCTTCTGGGTAGAAACGGTGGACACCAAGTGCGAAGGCCTGGTCAGCATCCACAACCTGCTGGCCAAAGACGAATTCAAACACGATGAAAGTGAGTATGCGCTCATTGGCCTGCATACGGGCCGCAAGTTCCGTATAGGCGACAAAGTGATGATCCGGGTGCTGGCGGCCAACATGGCCAAACGGCAGCTGGATTACGATCTTGCCGAAGAACTGGCGCCATCAGGTAAAGCCGGTAAGCCGGCGAAAGCTAAAAAAGAAAGAGCCCGCAAGGAAAAGCCGGCGGCTAAGGGGCGGGCGCAGAAAACCAGGCGCAAATAAATAAAACAGACGACATCTCATATTACACCATGCATTCCTTTCAAGAACTCATTGCAAAATTTGTAAAACAATTTGATGAACAGCAATTTCCGCAGCAGCCGGCAACTTTGTATAATGCAGCATCGCATATCCTCAAGATCGGCGGTAAGCGTATACGGCCCGTATTGGCGCTGATGGGGAATGAACTGTTCGATGAAATCCATGCAGACGCCTGGCATGCAGGCAATGCCGTAGAGCTGTTCCACAACTTTACCCTGATTCATGACGATATTATGGACAGGGCGCCGCTGCGCAGGAACAATCCTACCGTGCATACCATCTACGGAGATCCGGCAGCCATACTGGCCGGTGATGTGATGCTGGTATATGTATATGAGCATCTGAACAAAGTGCAGGCCCGTTATAAGCATAAGCTGCTCAGCGTTTTTAACCGGGCAGCCATCCAGGTGTGCGAAGGACAGCAGCTGGATATGGACCTGGAAGGGATGGAACCGGGCCAGGTAAACTACGACGACTACGTTAATATGATTGCCCTCAAAACCTCTGTACTGCTGGCGGCATCCCTGCAAATGGGCGCCATCATCGGCGGCGGCAGCGAGGGTAACCAGTCTCACCTCTATAATTTTGGCAGGAACATCGGCATCGCTTTCCAGATACAGGATGATTACCTGGACGCTTTTGGCGACCCGGAAAAATTCGGCAAGAAACAGGGGGGCGATATCCTGGCCAACAAGAAGACCTTCTTACTGCTGAAGGCCCTGGAACTGTGCAACCCGGCGCAGCTCACCCGTTTGAAGGAGCTGCTGGGCAGTTCGCCGGACGATAAGGTAGACCAGGTGCTGCAGCTGTTCCATGACTGTAAGGTGGATGCCTGGGCGGAAAAAGAGAAGGAACGTTTCCAGCAGCAGGCTTTTAACAACCTGGAGGACATTGCGGTGATCTCTTCCCGGAAAAAGCCCCTGAAGGAACTGGCGGATTTTTTACTGAGCCGTCAGCAATGATAGGGAAATCCTTATATTCGCACATTCACCAAAATTGAACTTGCTTTGTCTAATTCGTTATTCCGCAGGAAGTCGTTATCCACTATACTGAAAGATGCCCGTGAAGGGCTTACTGATGGTCACGGAACTGGTGAACTCCGTAAGGTACTAAAAGTTAAAGATCTGACAGCCATGGGGATTGCGGCCGTTATCGGGGCCGGGATCTTCTCTACTATCGGGGAGGCTTCCTTCCACGGTGGTCCGGGTGTGTCCATCCTCTTTATCATCACGGCCATCACCTGCGGTTTTTCAGCATTGTGTTATGCGGAATTTGCTTCCCGGGTACCGGTATCCGGCAGCGCGTACACCTATTCATATGTAACATTCGGTGAGCTGGCGGCCTGGGTGATAGGCTGGTCGCTCATCCTGGAATATGCCATTGGTAACATAGCCGTTTCCATTTCCTGGAGCGGCTATTTTAATAACCTGCTGCGGGGCCTGGGCATGGAATTCCCGGCCTGGCTGACCAGCAATTACGACAATGCCACGGCAGAAACGCTGGCGGCGGCGCCCCGGATTGCCGGCATCCCCATCATCCTGAACCTGCCTGCCTTCCTCATCGTGGTATTTATTACCTGGCTGGCTTATGTGGGCATCCAGGAAAGCAAGCGCAGCGCCAATATGATGGTGGCTTTCAAGATACTGGTGATTGTTTTCGTGATTGTGCTGGGCGCATTCTATGTAAACCCGGAGAACTGGAATCCCTTTTTGCCAAACGGCTTTTCGGGGGTGCTGCGGGGGGTATCGGCCGTTTTCTTTGCCTATATCGGCTTTGACGCGGTGAGCACCACGGCGGAAGAATGTACGCATCCCCAGCGGGATCTGCCCAAGGGCATGTTCTACTCCCTGATCATCTGTACTGTATTGTACGTGCTGATCGCCCTGGTGCTGACGGGGATGGTGCCCTTTACCCAGCTGAAAGTGGCTGACCCCCTGGCTTATGTGTTTGACGCGGTAAAGCTGCCCTGGATCGGATATATCATTTCCGTAAGTGCGGTGATCGCCACTACCAGTGTGCTGCTGGTGTTCCAGATAGGGCAGCCCCGTATCTGGATGAGCATGAGCCGCGACGGATTGCTGCCTAAACGCTTCAGCAAGATACATCCCCGTTTCAAAACGCCCTCCTTTGCCACCATCATTACGGGCATTATCGTGGGCGTTCCGGCCCTGTTCCTTAACCTGACCATTGTCACGGATCTGACCAGTATCGGTACACTGTTTGCCTTCATCCTGGTATGTGGCGGCGTACTGGTACTGCCCAGGGAAGAAAGCGTGAGCGGCCGTTTCAAGCTGCCGTATATCAACGGGCAGTGGATCGTACCTGGCCTGATCATCCTTTTTATACTGGTTTTCCGCGCTCCCCTGGCAGAGAAATGGTCTTTTGCCGACGGCTGGGACGAGTGGAAACATAATATTCCCTTCTTTTTATTTACCATCGTAGCGGTGGTGATCAGCGTACTCTCCTTTACCCGTAAGCTCTCGCTTATCCCGGTGCTGGGCCTGCTCAGCTGCTTTTACCTGATGACCGAAATGGGTCTCAAGAACTGGATCGTATTCGCGGTCTGGCTGCTGGTGGGGCTCATGATCTATTTTGGGTATAGTTACCGGAACAGTAAGCTGGCGAAAGTCTGACGTTTGAGGTTTGAAGTTAAAGACGGGCCCCCTGCCTGACGTGTTCAACAGCTGCAGGATAGCAGGCTGCTACTGAACCTGTAACCTTTAACGAACCTCAAACCTCAAACCTCAAACTTTTTTCGTATATTAGGTTAAGCTCTTTGATTGATTTGATTGATCTTAAAACCTAATGTTATGAATCTGCTACAGCGAATTGAAAGCTGGGGCGACCGGCATCATCCGAAATGGATAGATTTTGTGCGGATAGGATTAGGCATGTTCCTTTTCTATCTGGGTGTGATCTTCATCCAGAACAGGGACGCGCTGACCGCTCTGATCGATGAAAGCCCGTTCCTCACGGTAATGTCCTTCTGGCTGGCGCATTACATTGTATTTGCCCACCTGGCAGGCGGATTATTGCTCACCCTGGGATTGCTAACGAGAGTGGCTGTTATTGCAAACATACCGGTTTTATTGGGTGCTGTGTTATTCGTGCATTCCCCAACGGGATTGTTCACGGTATATACGCAGCCCGGCCTTTCCATCATTGTCCTGTTTCTGCTGATCTTCTTCCTGGTAGAAGGCGGCGGCCCCGTTTCCCTTGATGCATATATGCGCAGGCATCCTAATTGAGGTATTTTGGGGAGGGCAATCTGATTTTAGATTTACGATTTTAGACTTTAGCTTTGGGATTGTTAATCAGTTAAAAGCTGGGATCGTATATTTAAATTGTCAGTGGAGAGAATGCCATCATGAAATATGAAATAGGAGATAAGATAATACTGCTGCATTCCAAGGAGGAGGGCACTGTAATTGACATTGTGAACCACGAAATGGTAATGGTGGAAGTAGGTAACATCACTTTCCCCGTGTACCTGGATCAGATAGACTTCCCTTATTTTTACCGCTTTACCGAAAAAAAGACCCCTGTTGCGGCTCCGCGTAAGATGATACCCGGAGACGAGATACCTGTGGAGAAAAAGAAGCATGAGCATTTTCGTACAGACAAGGGTCGTATTTCTTTCCATGCTGCCCGTATACCAGCAGGAGGATATGGAAGAGCAGATACAGCTGCTGAAATTCCACCTGCTGAATGAAACCCAGCGTACCTATCGCTTTCATTTCCAGATATGGCTGAAGAACCAGCTGGACCTGGAGATCAAGAACGAACTACTGCCTTTCAATAATTTTTACCTCGCTGATCTGCTGTTTGAATCGCTGAATGACAGTCCGCGGTTTGAATTCACCTTCTCCCTGAAAGATCCCGATCCCAAACTGGCGCCTTCTTTTAAAAAGAGCTGGAAGATCAAGCCCAAACAGGTATTTCACCAGCTGCATGATCTGCGGATACGGCGGGATGCCATGCTGAGCTTTCCGCTGTTTGAGAAGTACCCCGAAAAGCACGCGGCTACAACCGCCGGGTTTGACGCAACAGACCTTGGCCGCCTGTCGCCGGGCACCATCCAGGTGGCAGCGGATACCCCACTGGAACCCAAGTACGAACTGGACCTGCATATAGAAAAGCTGGAAGAGGACTGGAAGAGCTTAAGCAATATTGCCATCCTGGCGATACAACTGAATGAATTTCAGCGTTATCTGGATCTGGCTATTTCACACCGTCAATCCAGCATGATCGTGATCCACGGCCTGGGTAAGGGCAAGCTGCGCGACGAGCTGCATCATATACTGCGGCAAACCCCGGAGGTAGATAACTTTGTGAATGAATATCATCCCAGGTACGGTTACGGCGCTACGGAGATATTTTTTAAATACGCATAGCTCTTAATTATGCGTAACTTTGTGCACTGATAACGTAAACTACAAACCGAGCTATCGTCTTCTTAGCAATAGGAGGAAGGAAAGTCCGGACAGCATAGGGCAACACACCACCTAACGGGTGGGATCGCGGTGCAAGGCTGCGAGACAGATAGTGCCACAGAAAATAACCGCCCTGGCTACGGCCGGGGTAAGGGTGAAAATGTGGGGTAAGGGCCCACGTCGCGGTATGGCAACATGCCGGGAGGGTAAACCTTGTGTGCTGAAATGCCATGTATACGGTCGTTTGAGGGCTGCCCGTCCGATGACCGAGGGTAGGCAGATACAGGTGGCGCGTGAGCGTCATCGCAGATAAATGATAGCAGTCCTGTTCCGGGTAACCGGCCGGGATCACAGAATCCGGCTTACAGGTTTGTAGTTTTATGTTATTCCCTATGCCGTTGCAACCACGCTAAACGCTTATACTTTTATGGAACAAAAAGAAGAAAAAACCTGGGGCGCCCTGGTACATCTCGGCGGATTGATAGGTATGGCCGTACTTTCCTATGTAGGCAATATCATTGGTGCGCTGGTCATGTGGCTGATCAAACGCAATGAGTCGTCTTTCATTGACAACCAGGGAAAAGAGGCCCTTAACTTCCAGATCACCCTTAGTCTTATTAATGTAGCCATTGGCCTGCTGATCAGTGTCCGTCATGGTGTGTGGGCCTTCCGCAGGGTCTGGCGCGACGACTGGGACTTTGATGTTTTCAGTTTTTCATTTGTGAGCCTTTACGGTATAGTATGGCTGCTTAATATTATCTTTTCGATTATCGGTGCGGTGAAAGCGAGCAGCGGAGTAGCGTACAGGTACCCGATCAGTTGGCGTATCGTGAAGTAAAATTCCAGAATCCAAAATCCAAATTCCAAAGAAGATACCAGAAGTCAGAAACTAAATAGCAGACAAAATAGTAAACAGAAAAAATCCCAAATTCCAAAGTAACTAACGGAGATCTCCGCGCTTTGGAATTTGGGATTTATTATTTGGAATTTCTTTTTATCCTCGTTTTACCGGCTGCATCTTAGGCTTAGGTTTCTTGTTACCATAGGCGCTGATGCTGTCGGCCAGCTTTAGGGCTTTGTAGGCGTTGACGATACCGCCGGTAACAGACAGTTCAGAGAAGGGAACTTTTTCGTCTGTACCGGGTTTGTTTACCAGGCTGTCGGGCATTGGCACGGCGGTTTTTTCCAGTACCATCTTCAGCTGCTGGGCAGTGAGATCAGGGTAGTAGGAGAGAACGAGCGCTGCCACACCGGCTACAACGGGAGCGGCCATACTGGTGCCGCTGGCGCTGCCGTATTTGTTACCACCGGGCACGGTAGAATAGATCTGTACGCCGGGGGCGAAAAGGTCTACTTCCCTTCTGCCGTAGTTGGAGAAGTTGGCCACTTTGGAGCCCGGCTGGCGGCCGGAACCGCTGGCGCCTACTGTTATGACGTTGTTGGCTACGGTATGGTTGTTTAAGTGCGGTGTCGGGAAATTGTCTACCACGTCGTTGTCGCTGGCATCGTTGCCGGCGGCATGCACAAGGAGTACGCCTTTTGCCTGGGCGTATTCAATGGCATCGTCTACCCACACTTTATTGGGACTGAAGCCTTTACCAAAGCTCATGTTGATGATCTTGGCGCCATTGTCCACCGCGTAGCGGATACCCAGGGCCACGTCTTTATCGCGTTCGTCGCCATCAGGCACTACTTTAACGGCCATAATGCGCACATTGTCGGCCACACCGTCTATGCCCACGCCATTATTGCGAACGGCGCCGATGATACCGGAAACGTGGGTGCCGTGGAAGGAGAAGTCGCCCATTACGTCGTTGTTGCCGTAGTAGCGGTCATTGATGTCGTCAATGTTATCGCCCACGATCTCGGCGCGTTTATCTACCAGGCCTTCGTCCACTCTTTCCGCTTTCTTTTTCAGATCGGCCAGGTATTCTTCAAATTCGGATTTAAATTCAAGGTAGGCGATGTTCTCTTCGCCGGTACTTTGCAGCAGGCGGATCATGAAGTTTTTGGCCAGCATCACATCCTGATCGGTGGTCTCGATGCTGTCCAGCCTGTTGACGTTAAAGTCGTCTTCTTTCAGGTAGGTGGTCAGGATGTAGGCGCATTTCTTCAGGTTGTCCTGCAGCTTTGACATGGTCTTGTAAGACATTTTGTACTGGCTGGTGGGTTTTACCACTTTATCCACCAGTTTTTTCCAGTAGGCATATTCCCTGGATTGCGGGTCCATGGTGGAGTCGGGATTGCCGTAGATCTTCTTATAACGGAAATACTCGCGGGTGGCTTCGTCAGAATCTTCTTTGATACTGCGGCCGTCTTTGCCGCCGAGGAAGTTCCAGCCATGAATATCGTCCACATAGCCGTTACCGTCATCATCGATGCCGTTGCCCGGAATTTCTTTGGGGTTTGTCCAGAGTACCGGACGAAGATCTTCGTGGGTGGTATCGATGCCGGAGTCTATCACAGCTACTACTATGGGCGTGCTTTTTTTGCCCTTCAGCAGCTCTTTGTAAGCTTTATCCGCACCTATTCCATACACGCTGTCCTTTTCAAAGCTTAGTAAGTGCCAGTTTTTCGGTACCGATGTTCCCTGGGCGAATGAGCCGAAGGGGATCGTCAATAACATAACACAAGCTGACAGGACAGCAACTGCTCTGCGTAAATTCATTTCTAAGTTGTTCTTTTTTAGTCAGATGGACCTTGCATTTTAAAAAACGCCCGGTACCGGTTCCAAATATTAAAAATAAATGTTGGTAATAACAATGCTATGTCGAGCAAGTTAGGTACCAGAATTGGTTAAAGATATGTAAAATGATATTATGACAAGACAAGAATCTGACAAGCGTGCAAAAAAGATGATTGGTGACAAACTCCACCATTCGGAAGCGGACAGGCCAGTAGAAAAATTGCAACCGGGAACTTTTATTGCAGCAATTTTCGGGAGGATGAGGTGCGGGAATGTAGCAGTGAATTTAAAACGCTGTGTGAAATAGCTGGTAGGAATAAACTGATAATCAATAATTAACGGTTGTTTTCTTTAAAAGGGCTTTATTTACATTAAATATGAAGTTAGATTTTGCAAAAGTGATGTTCAGAAAAAGCGCACTATAGCACAAAAGTAGAATATGAATTCTCAAAAAAAAGTACAATATTTATCACTGGAAGAATATTTGAAGGCCATCTTCGGCCTCTCAGATGTTTTTCTCATAAGCATGGTTTCCGTTTAACGAAAAAGCGAGGTTCTCTAACCTCGCTTATTTTTTTATTGTGGTAATTGGAACCGATTGCGATTAGATGAAACGTAATAGAGGGGGAGGTTATTTTTTATTTACGGTTTAAAGGGATAGTTTTTTAGACGAATACGAATGTGGGTCGGTTTAATATGAGGAGGGTTTCAGTGCAATTGCAGGAAGGTTGCAGGAGGTGGAGCGGGTTGTTTGGCAGGGAAAGGTTCCTCCTCTCTCCATGAGGGAAACATATGAAATACCTGGTATAAAGGATTGTGCTTCGTTGGCGGGATGGAGGCCATTGTCTGGTTTATACGACCAGCCCCGTCCCCTTACACTGTAAACTTAATCCCCTGCGCCAGTGGAAGCGTAGTAGAATAATTCATGGTATTCGTCTGCCTGCGCATGTAGTTTTTCCAGGCGTCTGAGCCGCTTTCGCGGCCGCCGCCGGTTTCCTTTTCACCGCCGAAGGCGCCGCCGATCTCGGCGCCGGAGGTGCCGATGTTCACGTTGGCAATGCCGCAATCAGAGCCGGCGCTGCTGAGGAAATGTTCGGCCTCGCGCAGGTTGAGCGTCATAATGGCGGAGGAGAGGCCCTGTGGTACGCCATTCTGCATATCTATTGCCTCCTGGATGGTGTTGTATTTCATCACGTAGAGGATGGGGGCAAAAGTTTCGTGCTGTACGATGTCGTAATGGTTCTCTACCTCGGCGATGCAGGGACGAACATAGCAACCCGACTCATAGCCTTTACCATCCAGTACACCGCCTTCTACCAGGAAGCGGCCGCCCTGCTGCCTCACCTGTTCCAGGGCCCGCAGGTAGGACTGCACGGCGTCTTTATCAATGAGGGGGCCTACGTGGTTGCTTTCGTCCAGCGGGTTGCCGATGCGAAGCTGCTGGTAGGCATGCACGAGTTTTTGTGTGAAAGTGTCGTACACGCTTTCTTCAATGATCAGCCGGCGGGTGGATGTACAACGTTGTCCGGCGGTGCCTACGGCGCCAAATACGCAGCCGATCAGCGCCATATCCAGGTCGGCCGAGGACGAGATGATAATGGCATTATTACCGCCCAGCTCCAGCAGGGCCCTTCCCAGCCTGGCGCCTACAGCGGCGCCTACGGCTTTGCCCATACGGGTAGAGCCGGTGGCGGATACCAGCGGGATGCGCGTGTCGTGAGAGAGCCATTCACCTGCTTCGCGGCCGCCGGCTACCAGGCAGCATACGCCTTCGGGTACGTTATTGATCGCAAATACCTGCTGTACAATATGCTGGCATACCAGGGCGGTTACGGGAGTTTTCTCAGAGGGCTTCCAGATGCATACATCGCCACAAACCCAGGCCAGCATGGAGTTCCAGCTCCAAACGGCTACGGGAAAGTTAAAAGCCGAGATAATGCCGGTAATACCCAGGGGATGCCATTGCTCATACATCCGGTGGCCAGGCCTTTCAGAATGCATGGTGAGTCCGTACAGCTGGCGGGACAGGCCTACGGCAAAATCGCAGATGTCTATCATCTCCTGCACTTCGCCATAGCCTTCCTGCAGGCTTTTACCCATTTCCCAGGATACCAGTTTGCCCAGGGCGATTTTGTGGTTGCGCAGGGCATCGCCGATCTGCCGCACTATTTCACCGCGCTTGGGAGCGGGCCACAGGCGCCATTGTTTGAAAGCTTCCTGAGCAGTAGCTACCACTGCATCATATTCTTCCCTGGAAGCGCCCTGTACTTCAGCGATCAGTTCCCCGTCTACCGGCGAGTAAGAAGCCAGCAACTCGCCGCTTCCCTTTAACCAGGTTGCCCCGGTGCTTACACCGCTGTTCCTGGATTGTATGTTGAATTGTTTTAAAGTGTCTGTGATCATAAGTGCAAGATACTAATTAGCTGTCAGCTGCTGGCTGTTAGCTAATAGCGTTTTGTTAAATATCGTTTGTTAAATAGCTGGTATCTGGCTGCCCTATTTTCTTCGCTGCATTTAGCTATAGCTGATAGCCTGCAGCCAGCCGCCAGCCGCTTATTCCTCCCCTTTCCCCGTTTGCGCCCTATACGTACTCTCAAATATCTTGTCGGCATTACCGGCTTCGAAGCCGTCGCGGCGGTGTTCGCGGGTGATCTGGCCGGCGGGCAGGTGGGCGAACTGTGGCAACACCTTTCTCTCCGCAAACTCTACATAGGAGCCGGCGATGCGGTAGCTTTCGTTACCGGAGAAGGTGGCTGTGATCATATTGGCCACGGTGGCGCTTTGCAGCAGGCCGCCGTCCGGACTTACCTTTATTTTTCCGCCGGCGTTGTTAAGCACAAAGCCGTGGCGTTCCAGGAAAAGCGTTAAAATCGGCTACCGTGTTATAGCCTTCGGGGAGGTTGTGTACGCTGATGGTAAAGTGGTTGAGGTAATAACGGTTATAGATCACCCAGGCGGCATATTCGCTTTCTTCTGCTAAAGCCTTATAATCTTCCAGGGTGGGCAGGCGCCACAGGCCGCTGTGCAGGAAAGTATCCACGGCGGCGGCATCATCAAGATCGAGGGCGTCTACCGGGTCGGTCTTCACTTCGCTGGTATAGCTGTTGATGAGCGCCTGGCTACGCGGATGCAGGTCCTGCACCCGCAGTTCGCTGATGAAGATGCGTGGGTACCGGGGGGNANGAGGGGCATACCAGAAGGCGTTCAGCTTTTTTTCTTTAAAGAAGTAGGCGTCCCGCTTCGTGTAGCCATGATGTAAAAAGATCTTTTCGAGGGATTGTATCCCCAATGGGGGAACGCCCATGGTACGGAAGGCGATATGATCATTCTCCACATCGTCCGCACGTTGAATGATCCCTTCCCTGATCATGGTCTCGATAATGGCCTTTACATCCGGTACACGCTCCATGTAGCGCTGCATCAGGCCGTTCAGGATATTTTCAAGCATAAAACAAGAGAGTTTTGGTGGGTTTCAATCCTCAAACAATTTAATATTGTTCGTTCTCGTTCGGGAAATCTTTTGCTTTCACATCGTGAATGTATTGCTGGGAAGCTTTGAATATCTCTTCGTAGAGGTTGAGGTAGCGGCGCAGGAAGCGGGGCTTGAATTCCTTGTTGATGCCCAGCATATCGTGCATTACGAGCACCTGTCCGTCTACATACCTGCCGGCGCCGATGCCGATACAGGGGATCTGTACGGTTTCGGCTACTTTTTTGGCCAGCTGGGCGGGTATCTTTTCCAGTACGATGGCAAAGCAGCCGGCCTCCTGTAAGAGCTGTGCGTCGTGCAGCAGTTTGTTGGCTTCGGCTTCTTCGGTGGCGCGTACGGCGTAGGTGCCGAATTTGTAGATGGACTGGGGGGTAAGGCCCAGATGGCCCATTACGGGTACGCCGGAAGAGATGATCCGTTTTACGGATTCAATGATCTCTTCGCCGCCTTCGATCTTGATGCCATGCGCGCCGGTTTCTTTCATGATGCGGATGGCAGAACTCAGCGCTTCCTTTGAATTGCCCTGGTAAGAACCGAAGGGGAGGTCTACCACCACGAAGCAGCGCTTAATGGCCCTTACTACGGAGGAGGCATGATAGATCATCTGGTCCAGTGTAATGGGGAGCGTTGTTTCGTGGCCCGCCATTACGTTGGAGGCGGAGTCGCCCACCAGTATTACATCCATACCTGCATCGTCAAAAATACGGGCCATGGAGAAATCATAGGCGGTGATCATGGATATCTTTTCCCCATCGACTTTCATCTTCTGCAGTACATGGGTGGTAACACGCTTAACTTCCTTATGTACAGACATTTGCTAATTAATAAAATGAAAAAAAATAAAGTTTGAAGGTTTGAGGATCTGATCGTTTGAAGGCGGCTCCTGTATACGGGGAACTTTCAAACAGTGAAACTTTCAAACCTTTAAACTTTGAGTTGATCACAAATTTGGGGAATATATTCCTAAAGCATCAATTTTTTTTAAATGGGCTGGTTGCTGATCTCCGCGTAGAGGGCTTGTATGAGACCATCGGCCAGGCCTATTTTGGGCACATAGATCTCATCGGCGTCTGCCCAGCGCATCACATTCACGTAGATCTGGAGGGCGGGTACGATCACATCTGCACGGTCTTCCCGGAGGTTGTACAGGTGGATCCTTTCCTCCACGCTTGAAGCTGGAGAATTCCTTATAATAGTCTTTCAGGCGTTTCCAGGGAAAGGGGTTTGCCTTCCTTGCGTTTGGAGAGGGAGAAGATCTTGTTGATGTTGCCACCGGAGCCGATTGCCGTTACGGGGCCATAGCCTTTCAGCATCTGCTTGAGGGTATCCTTCATATACTGCCAGTGCACATCTGTTACCTGCTGCTGCAGCAGGCGGATGGTACCGATATTGAAGGAGGTTTTGAAGATAAGCCGGTTGCGGCTGAAGAAGGTCAGCTCGGTACTGCCGCCGCCTACATCTATATATAAATAAGAGCTGGTGGAGGCCATGTGTTCGGCCACGTGATTCTCGAATATGAAAGATGCTTCTTCTTCGCCGGTGATCACACGGATATCGATGCCGGTTGTCTGCTTCACGGTCTTCAGTATGTGAGGGGCATTACCGGCATCGCGCATGGCAGAGGTGGCGCAGGCCTTCAGGTATTTTACGTTGTATACTTCCAGCAGCAATTGAAACGCTTTGATGGTGTTCAGCAGGTCTTCCGCCTTTTTATCAGAGATGACGCCGGTAGAGAACACGTCGAAGCCTAAACGCAGGGGCACCCGTACCAGGTTCACCTTTGTGAAATCCATCACCCCGTTGCTTTTCGGAGAAGCCTCCGAAATGAGCAGCCTTGCAGCGTTAGAACCTATATCAATTGCAGCTAACTTCATGGTAAAATTCCAAAATCCAAATTCCAAATCCCAAATACCAAATTTCAAATTCCAAAGTTTGAAATTTGGGTGATCTTATTTAAAGGCCAAGATACAATCTCAAAAACCAAATCTAACATAAACCCGGCTAATCTCCGCATTTTGGAATTTGGTATTTGGAATTTGGAGTTTCCCTTTGGTATTTGGAATTTGGAATTTTACTCCTGGTATTGTTTGTCGTGCAGGTAGCGGTAGATCTCTACCTGGGAGCGGATCTTCTTACCGGAGTGGTCGCGTTTGTATTCGTTCTTCTGCTCGTTATCGAGAATACGGGCTTTCACGTTGCCGCTGAGCTGGATCTGCATGATGTCTTTCAGTTCCTGTGCGATGGCCGGGTCAAGGATGGGAACGGCAGCTTCCACGCGGTGATCCAGGTTGCGCAGCATCCAGTCGCAGGAGGCAATGAAGATGCGTTCCTGTCCGCCGTTATGGAAGATGAACACGCGCGCATGCTCCAGGTATTCATCCACAATGCTGACGGCATGAATGGGTTTGTGCCACTTCTTGTTCTCGGTATAGGCGCAGCAGATGCCCCTGATCACCATCTGGATGTCTACTCCTTCTTTAGCGGCCTCATACAGTTTAGCGATCAGTACAGGATCGGAGAGTGAGTTCATCTTGATGATCATTCCTGCTTTTTTCCTGTGCTTTGCATGCTTGATCTCTTTGTCTATCATCCTGATGAAGAAGTCGCGCATGTTATAGGGGCTTACAGGCAGCGTGGTACATTTTTCCAGCGTGGACTTTATATCATGCCGCGGGCTTTCAAGGTAGGCAAAAATGCGGTTGATATCTGCCATGATGGAGCGGTTGGCGGTCAGCAGGCAATGATCGCCGTATACGCGTGCCGTTTTCTCGTTCAGGTTGCCGGTGCTTACAAATCCACATTGAACTACCTTGGTGCCTATCTTCTTCTTGATCACGCAGAGCTTGGCATGTACTTTCATGCCGGGAATACCGATCAGCACTCTTACGCCTTCATCTTCCAGGCGTGTTTTCCATGCCAGGTTATCGGCTTCGTTGAAGCGGGCACGCAGCTCCAGGGCAACGGTAACCTGTTTGCCGTTGCGTACCGCGTTCACCAATGCGTTCATGATCTTGGAATTGCGGGCCAGGCGGTAAGCGGTGATCTTGATGGATACTACGTTGGGATCGATCGCCGCTTCGCGCAGCAGGTCGATCACCGTATCAAAAGAATGATAGGGCAGATGGAGCATTACATCCTGTTGCTGTATTACGTGCATCACGCTGGGCGCGTTCCTGAACAGCGGGTGTATGAATGTTTTGCGATGCTGCTGTTGTTTGTTGGAGAACACAGCATCGGGGAATTCCATGAAGTCTTTGAAGTTGTGTATCCTGGCGCCGGGAACGAGGTTATCTTTCCCGGAAAGGCCCAGCCGGCGCATCAGGTATTCCAGCAGCAGGGGATCGATATCCTTGTCATAAACAAAGCGTACCGGTTTACCCTTGCGGCGTTCTTTCAGGCCTTTTTCCAGCTGGTGGATCAGGCTGGTGGAGATATCGTTATCGATGTCCAGTTCCGCATCGCGGGTTACCTTGATGATGTGTGCGTTGAACTTATCGTAGCCGAAATAAGAGAAAATAATGGGCAGGCAAAAGCGCACCACGTCTTCCAGGAGAATAATATCGTGTTCGCCTTCTTTGGAAGGCAGTATGATAAAGCGGGGAAGGATGGCGGTAGGGATCTCTATGAGGGCAAACTTTGTTCTCACGGAGTTATCCTGCCTGGCCAGCACTACGGCCAGGTAGATGGATTTATCCCGCAGGTAGGGCATGTGCTGGATACTCTCTATCATCAGGGGGATGATATTGGTACGCACTTCCTCATCGAAATAGCTGAGTACAAATTTCTGCTGCTCCTTGTTGAGCTGTTTCTCTGTGCGGATGAAGATCTTTTCTGCACGCAGCTCTTCCTCGATATTTTTCCAGATACGGTCAAACTCGCGTTGCTGTTGTACCCCTATCTGCTGAATATCGTCCAGTATCTGATCGGGATTATCTTCCAGGTGTACTTTGGCAGAACGGCCAAAAGAAAGCATACGTTTGAGGGTGGCCACCCTTACACGAAAGAACTCATCGAGGTTATTGGAGAAGATGCCAAGAAAACGGATCCTTTCCCGCAGGGGTACACCGGGATCGGCAGCTTCCTGCAGCACCCTTGCATTAAAAGAAAGCCAGCTCACATCCCTGGCGATCATCTTCTTCTTCTGCGGGATCTCCGTTTTTTTCTTGCTGCCTTTTTTGTCCGGTATTAAATCTGTAGCGGCTACCATATCAGCTGGTTCACTTTTCGTCAAACGCATAAATCGATATTTGCAATCTGGAGGTTGTTCACAATAACCACCTAACATACATATTTTCAGGGAACCTGTATGTTAAATTTACGCTATTTGCGCCGATCTACTTCTGCTTATTATTATTGAATACCGGCAGCAGAACAAGAGAGAGTAATCCTACCACCATTACCAGCAGGGTTTGCGCCAGCCAGAGGATCCAGCTAAAGGCAAAGCCGGTAGATTCATGGATGTTGTAGAGGATAAGGGTTTTGGTTACCAGCGCATGATAAGCGCCGATTCCGCCCTGGGTAACGATCATGCCTATACTGCCTACACCGAGGATGGCCAGGGCTGCGTTAAAGCCGAGGTGTTTGGTTTCATCCAGCGTATAAAATCCGCAGTACAGCATGGAGAAGTACAGGGTCCATATCAGCAGGGTATAGAAGATGAACCAGCCTTTGCGTTCCATTTTACCTACAGAGAGGATGCCTTCCAGCACGCCTCTTGCCAGGGAGCGTAAGGTGATGGCCGCTTTGGAGCGGGCAAAGAGGCGGAAAAAGAAATACAGGAGGATGATGACGCCAACCAGTATACCGATATAGAGGAGCATTTGTGCGCTGCCTGCGTTCGCAAATTTTTGCTGCAGGGGGTGCCATACTTCTGTCTTAAAGAACTGGCCGATAAGGTCTATCTGTACCAATACGGTGGCTATCAGGAGGATAACGAGGCAGATGAGGTCTATGGCCCTTTCAGCGATCATGGTGCCGATCAGTTTATCGGCGGGTATCTTTTCATAGCGGGCCAGGATGCCGCAGCGGCTTACTTCGCCCAGCCTGGGAACGGCCAGGTTGGCCAGGTAGCCTACCATAACGGCAAAGAACGTATTGAGGGTACCGGGTTCGTAGCCCAGGGGTTTGATGAGCAGTTTCCAGCGTACGGCCCTTGCCCAGTGACTGGCAATACCGATGATCATGGCGGGAATTACCAGCCAGTAATGGGCATTGCGAAGGGCAGTTTTGATCTGCTCTTTCTGTTCTGCAGTAAGGTCTTTTGTGATGAGCCATATCAAAACCAGACCAATGCCCAGGAAGATAGCTATCTGAATTACGTTCTTAAGTTTTTTGGGCATATAATAGGTTTTGGGAGGCCGGTTAGTCCATGGACAATAGACTACCTACAGTTTATTGCCTTCTTTCGGGAAGATGGCCACCGGCGTATGCTTTTTGGCTTCTTCAAAATCCATGATGGCATAGGAGATGATGATCACCACATCACCCACGGCGCACAGGCGGGCTGCCGGGCCATTCATGCAGATCACCCCTGAACCGCGTTTACCTTTCAGCACATAGGTCTCCAGTCGTTCGCCGTTGTTTACGTTCACTACCTGTACTTTTTCATATTCGATGAGGTTGGCGGCATCCATCAGGTCTTCATCGATGGTGATGCTGCCCACATAGTTCAGGTTGGCTTCTGTAATAACAGCACGGTGTATCTTACCTTTAAGTACTTCGATCTGCATAGTTTAGTTTCAGAATCCGCAAAACTACGCAAAATCCCAGATTTCAAATTCCAAATACCAAATACCAGATTCCAAATACCAGATTCCAAATACCAGATTCCAAATACCAGATTCCAAATACCAGATTCCAGATTCCAAAGGCTATATTTCCAAAGTCCGGATACAATCGCAAGTCCCAAAGCCTGATTGAGCACATTTGTGGTCTTCGGTTTGGAATTCGGATTTTGGATTTTGGAATTTAGTCTTTACACCTGCATGTTGTCGATGAGCCTGACGGGACTGCCCTGCATTTTAGCGGCCACTACGGCGTACATAGGCCCGGGGGCCGATGCTGCGGAGCTGGGGTAGGTGATGGTATTGCCGTCTTTTACGGCGATCAGGTCCAGGTAATCCGCTTCAAATTTACTGGACGCTAACTGCAAGCGGGCGGCAGTCATGACCTCGGGCAGGGGTTTACCTTCCCGGACATTGTCCCGTATATAGGAGAGGGCCTTAAAAAGGGCCACGGCATTTGTTCTTTCTGCGGGACTGAGGCGCACATTGCGGCTGCTCATGGCCAAGCCATCCGGTTCGCGCAGGGTAGGGCAGATGATCATTTCAGCCGGGGAGCCGATCAATTTTAACAAATGTTTTACAACCAGGCATTGCTGCAGGTCTTTCTGCCCCATGAAGAGCTGATCCGGCTGAACAATATCCAGCAGTTTATGTACAATACGGCCTACGCCCTGGAAATGACCCGGGCGGTGGGCGCCTTCCAGTACGGTTTCCAGTTCGCCGAAGTCGTAATGCGGGGCCGGGGCGTCCAGGCCTTCGGGATACATTTCGGCTACGGAAGGGAGGAAAAGCACATCGGCGCCTGCTCCTGTGAGCAGTTCAATATCTTTTTCTATGGTGACGGGATACTTTTCAAAGTCTGCAGGATCATTGAACTGGGTAGGATTGACAAAGATGCTGCATACTACCAGGCTGGTGTGTTGCCGGGCCTCGTGTATTAATGACAGGTGCCCCTGGTGAAGGGCGCCCATAGTGGGTACAAATCCGATCTTTGATCCTTTCTGCCGGGCGGTTTCAAGAAAGAGCCGGAGGTCTTTCTGCTGTTTGAATAGGTACATGTTAAAATAAGCTGTTAGCTTTTGGCTGTTAGCATTTAGTTGGTAGTATCTGGCTGTCAAAGCGTGTCATAACGCGCGCAAATACTACGTAAAAAAGGGCGTTTCTGCCATGAAACAATGCTTAAAGCGATGTTAAAAGTGCCAAATTGTCCTTTTTTCTTTAAAAAATCCGTAATTTTGCAAGCCAAATTAAAAATTACTGCATTAATAATCAGCATTAAATGTCCACAAAGAAAAGAATTCTTTTTATTGCCCAGGAAATGTCGCCATATTTGGATCTGACTGAATATGCGGCCATGGTCAATAAAATGGCAATTAAGTCCAACGAGGCTGGATTGGAGGTTCGGGTGATCATGCCCAGGTTTGGCATTATTAATGAGAGAAGACATCGTTTGCACGAAGTGGTACGGCTGTCGGGGATCAATATTGTGATAGACAATGATGATTATCCCCTGATCATTAAGGTGGCTTCTTTGCCAAGTGCGCGCCTGCAGGTGTATTTCCTGGACAATGAGGATTATTTTAAGCGTAAAACGGTATTTACCGACGAGAACGAGCAGTTCTATGATGATAACGCGGCCCGTTCCGTGTTCTTCTGTAAAGGGGCGCTTGAAACGGTGAAAAAATTTGGCTGGCCGCCGGATATTATCCATTGCAGCGGCTGGATGACATCACTGATACCTATGTACCTGAAAACAGCCTATAAGAAGGAGCCTGTTTTCGCACATTCCAAGATCGTATATTCACTGGAACCCAATTCTTTTAAAGAGAAGCTGGGTGCCACCTTTGTTAAAAAGGCCACTATCAGCAACCAGATCAAGGAGAAGGATATTGAGCTGTACAAGGAAGGCACCAATGCGGCCCTGAACAAAGGCGCTGCCAAATATGCCGACGCTGTGATAGTGGCAGGAGATAAAGTTGATAAAAAACTGGTAGAAGAAATAAAGGGGGAAAAGGGCAAGATCGTTCTTCCGTACAAGAAAGAGAACGAGGACCTGGCTGACTACCTGCAGCTGTATCACCAGCTGCTCGGAAAATAGAGTATTGAGGTCATGGTCCATAGTCAACGGTCCATGGCATATCCGGTTGCTTAAGGAGATTTTTTTGGCAAGATAACAACAATGGACCATGGACAATGGGCCATGGACTAAACAAACAAAACCAATACGCGTGAGAATTTTTTTCAGGAACCTGGGATTAGTCGCCGCTTTCTTTACCGCGCTCTATATTTCATCCGGTTGTAACGAAGCTACCATCCTCGGAAGGGAGCTGATTCCCGGAAAGGACTTTGTAAACGGAGAAGATACCATTATCACCGATATCATCACACACAACATCTGGAAAGTAGATTCCGCCGTGTTCACCGGGCGGGGAAATTATAACAAAGTGCTGGGCTCCATCGTGGATGATCCCCTGTTTGGCAGAACCCACGCTTTTGTATATACGCAGATGAGCCTTCCCAGCAACGCTTACAGCTGGCAGGGCACCAACCAGCAGCTGGACTCTGTGGTGCTGAGCCTTTCCGTAAGAGGTTATTACGGCGACTCCCTGTCTCCGCAGACCTTCCGGGTGTACCGCATGAACGAACCCGATTTCAGGGTTGATTCCAATTACCGTTATTACCAGGCATTAAAATATAATGCAGGCGAACTGCTGGGTACTGCCACTGTCATACCCAGGAACCTGAAAGACTCCGTATCAGTTTACGGCGTAAAAGAGGGTCCGCAGCTGCGTATCAGACTGAGTAACGCCTTCGGCACCCAGCTGCTGCAGCAAACCTCCACCACCGGCTTTACAAACGACTCTACTTTCCGCGCTTTCCTGAGAGGATTTGCGATCGTACCGGATACCATGCTGTCTACCAACCGTACCATGCTGTACCTGGACATGACAGAACCGGAGAACTACCTGACGGTATTCTATAAGAACTCGGAGAACGATTCCCTGCAAACGCATTTCTCTTTTGGCGGCGCCGCGGCACATGCCAACTATTTTGTGCGTAACCCGATGGGCTCCCAATCGGCGCAGTACCTGAACACCAACCGTCCGGAGGGCGACAGCCTGCTGTTCCTCACCGCTGCTCCCGGTTTCTACACCAGGATCACCATCCCCAACCTGGAAAACTTCCCGAATGCGGTGATCAACAAGGCAGAACTGGTAGTAACAGAGATATCTACCGGAACAGGTGACCTGGATAATATATATTCTGAACCAGATTACTTATTTTTGATGCAATATATAAACGGGGATACCACCAGACCCGTGATAGATTACGGTAACCCTCAGAATCCCAACCAACCTTATTTTGGTGGCGATAAAACAGAGGTGAACGTCGGAGGAGTGAAAGTATCACAGTACAAGTTTAATATTGCACGGTTCATGCAGTTCCTGCTGCGTAAGCAGGAAACCAATACCGGTTTCAAACTGGAGGCATTGTCCCCCCGGAATATTGACGTACAACGTGTGAAGGCAGGAGGAGGGATCCATTCCCAGTACAATTTAAAACTGCGAATTATTTACACTAAACTTTAAAAGCGAAAGAGAGCTATGCCTTATTTATTTACGTCAGAATCGGTATCAGAAGGGCATCCCGATAAAGTAGCGGATCAGATATCCGATGCGTTGATTGATCATTTCCTTGCGTATGATGCAAAGTCAAAAGTTGCCTGCGAAACATTGGTAACTACCGGGCAGGTAGTGCTGGCAGGTGAAGTAAAATCCGATGCATACCTGGATGTACAGGATATTGCCCGCGAGGTGATCCGTAAGATAGGGTATACCAAAAGTGAATATATGTTCGAAGCCAACAGCTGTGGTATCCTGTCGGCTATCCATGAACAGTCGCCCGACATCAACCAGGGTGTTGACCGTAAGAACCCTGAAGAGCAGGGCGCCGGCGACCAGGGTATGATGTTTGGTTACGCTACGAAGGAAACGGAGAACTATATGCCGCTGGCGCTTGACCTGGCCCACAAACTGCTGATAGAGCTGGCTGCCATCCGCCGCGAAAATAAAGATATCACTTACCTGCGCCCGGACGCCAAATCACAGGTGACCATCGAGTACTCTGATGATAACAAGCCCGTTCGTATAGACACCATCGTGATCTCTACCCAGCATGATGACTTTGACAAGGATCAGCAGATGCTGGACAAGATCAAAGCCGATATGATCAACATTGTGGTGCCCCGCGTAAAGGCGCAGCTGAAACCTGAACTGCAGGATCTGTTTGACGACAAGATCACTTATCATATCAATCCTACCGGTAAATTCGTGATCGGTGGTCCGCACGGCGATACCGGCCTGACCGGCCGTAAGATCATTGTAGACACTTACGGTGGTAAAGGCGCGCACGGTGGTGGTGCATTCTCGGGTAAAGATCCTTCCAAGGTAGACCGTTCTGCAGCATACGCTACCCGTCACATCGCCAAAAACCTGGTAGCCGCCGGTTTGTGCGACGAAGTACTGGTGCAGGTATCTTACGCTATCGGCGTAGCCAAACCCTGTGGCCTGTACATTAATACCTACGGTACCGCCAAAGTGAAAATGAGCGATGGAGAGATTGCCCGTATGGTAGAAGAGATCTTCGATATGCGCCCTTACTCTATCGAGCAAAGGCTGAAACTGCGTAATCCTATCTACAGCGAAACCGCCGCTTACGGACACATGGGCCGTAGCAACCAGGTGGTTACGAAAGTGTTCAACAAAGGCAAACAGAACGAGAAGAAAGTGGAAGTGGAACTGTTTACCTGGGAGAAACTGGATTATGTGGATGCGGTTAAGAAGGCGTTTGGGCTTTAAGATTTAAATACCAAATACCAAATTCCAAATTCCAAAGTGCGGAGATGGCTGCGAAGCGCTCCACGGTTTGGAATTTGGAATTTTTATTTTAGGTTTTGAGCATTTGGAACCTGGCAATTGTTATTTGGAATTTGGAATTTTCACTTTGGAATATGCTGAAGCGCCGTCAGCGCTTCCGTCACATGTTGTTCTGCGTTGCGCATGGAATTGAACTGATGAATGATAACCCCGTTCCTGTCTGCCACGTACGTTACTCTTCCCGGTAATACAAAATTCTTAGGCACCCCGAATAGTTTTCTTACTTCGTTGGCGGTATCGGCCAGCAGGGTGAAGGGCAGCTGGTGGTGTTCGGCAAATGCTTTGTGCGACTGAACGCCGTCGCTGCTGATGCCGATCACGCGGGCGCCCTGTTCGCGGAACTGTTCGTAGGCGTCGCGGAAAGAGCAGGCTTCCTTGGTGCAGACGCTGGTTTCATCTTTCGGGTAGAAATAGATCACCAGTGGTTGTTTGCCTAATACGGAAGAAAGATCGAAGAGCTGGCCGTTCTGATCTTTCAGGCGGAAGGTGGGTACCTTGTCCCCGTTCTTCAGCTGCGCCCGGGCGCCGCAAGCCAATATGAAAACCAGGCAAGCCAGCAGGGCAGTGGGCATGAACTGTTTCATAAGATGGTTTGATTTTGTGCTGGAACAAAGTTCGGGGATCGGGGCGTAAGATGAGAAGAAATTTTTGGGCGGAAGGAGAGAAGCGGTTGTCCTGCCAGGTGGCAGGACAACTCATGCTGCGGGTCTCCGGTCAGAACAGGAAATTAATTCCGATCCTGAACTCTTCCGTGCCGTTGCGGCTGGACCTGATACCAAAAGAGTGGCTATAGCCGAGATCGTTCTTCTGATAATCATAGCTGACAAGGCGGCCCAGGGAAGCCTGCAGGGCAATGTTGCTTTTTAAGCGGAACATCAGACCGGGTTCATAAAATGCACCGGCGCCCCAGTAATCCATTTTGGAATGAACGCTGTCAGTTTCCTGGGTGCTCTTAATGTAGCTGCCGTAGAGGCCCAGATCGTTATAAATACTGAACCTGCTTTGCCATAGTGGGATCTCAAACCGGACGAAAGGCCCGAAGGAATAAAGGTTATACTCATTCCTGTTAACAGCTCCGCTGTTTTCATTTTTGTTGTAAGCATAAGTAAGGCTGGCTCCGATTGCGAAAGTAGCAGACAAATAATGCGCATAAACCGGGGCTACACTGATGCTGGTACTCGTTCCTTCTGACGTGGTTGTGGCATTTTTGTCTGTTGAATATCCGAATCCAAGCGTACCGCCGATGAGGTTTCGTTTAAATGACGCGGGTTGTTCCTGGGCTTGTGCTTTGGGTTGAGCAAACAACAAAAGGGTTCCCGTGCAAAGGGACAATAGAATTCTCTGCATAGTGTACTGGGTTTAGTGATATAGATTGTTAACGGCAGCAATCTAAACAGTAAAATGAAGATGTATTGTTAAAGAGTGTTATTTGTTTTCTAAGGTAATGTTAAAAGAGTTCTATGGCTTTTAATTACTATTTTTGGACATCAAAAATTTAATGCGCTTTGAAAACCATACTGAATGGGACACAGTTGGCCATTACAATAGACAGGCTTTGTCACCAGCTGATAGAGAATCACCTCAATTTTGAGCATACGGTGCTGATAGGCCTGCAGCCCAGGGGCATCTACCTGTCAGACAGGATCTATCATACACTGCAGAAGCTGTTGCCCGCTACGCCTATTGCCTACGGTAAGCTTGATATTACTTTTTACAGGGATGATTTCAACAAGGGAACTGCCCTGCATGTGCCCAATGAAACAGACATCAATTTTTCCATAGAGAATAAAAGGGTCGTACTGATAGACGACGTATTGTATACAGGCCGTACCACACGTTCTGCCCTGGATGCCATGCTTGATTTTGGCCGCCCTGGTTCCGTAGAGCTGCTGGTATTGATAGACCGCCGTTTTACCCGCCAGCTGCCTATCCAGGCTGATTATACGGGCCGTACCATCGATGCTATTATCAGTGAAAAAGTGCGGGTATTGTGGAAAGAACGGGATGGGAAAGACGAAGTAATTATATTGGAGTAGAATCCAAATTCCAAATCGCGGAGATTTTGGCGGAGAACTTTGGGAGTGTAATTTATCGTACATTGTATTATTCTGTCATTCTATTATTGTTAACCTAAAGTGATCATTATGTTCAGGGATTTAGCAGAGCGAACGATGACCTTTGCCCGCGACGTAAGGGATCTTTGTAAAGAACTGAAAAAGGATGTAATAAATAATGTATATATACAACAATTGATCAGGTCAGGCAGTTCCATAGGGGCTAACTATATTGAAGCGAATGAAAGCCTGGGTGCAGCTGATCGTAAAATGCACATACGTATTTCCAGGAAGGAGGCAAAGGAGTCTAAATGGTGGCTACGATTAATTGTGATTGGCGCTCATGAGCAACAGCAGGCGGCTGTTAGAGTACAGCTGATCGACGAAGCTGAACAATTACGTAAGATAATGTCATCTATATTGCAGAAGCTGGAAGCAAGCCCGGTAACCTGGTTTTCATTACTGACTTACCAGGACACCGGATTTAAGCCAGGTGTTTGAAATGCAATCTCAGGACCTGGCATCTAACCTTTGGATTTTGGAATTTGGAATTTAGTATTTGGAATTTAGTATTTGGTCTCTGGAATTTTTATATTTGCACCTTAGAATGTCACTCTCAGTAAAACATCTTCTCGGAATTCGCGATCTGGAACGTCAGGATATAGAGCTTGTTTTTCAAACAGCTGACCAGTTTAAAGAGGTTTTGCAAAGGCCCATCAAGAAAGTTCCAACATTGCGGGACACTACCATCGTTAATTTATTTTTTGAGAACTCTACCCGTACACGGATCTCGTTCGAGCTGGCGGAAAAACGGCTCAGCGCAGATGTGGTGAACTTCTCTGCATCCGGCTCTTCTGTCTCAAAAGGAGAAACGCTGATCGATACGGTGAACAATATCCTCTCCATGAAAGTGGATATGGTGGTGATGCGGCATTCTGCCAGCGGCGCCCCCCACTTTTTATCGCAACACATCAACGTGCCCATTGTGAACGCCGGCGACGGTATCAATGAGCATCCCACCCAGGCATTGCTGGATGCCTTTTCCATCCGCGAAAAGCTGGGCAGCATTCAGGGTAAGAAAGTGGCCATCTGTGGAGACATCATGCACTCCCGCGTTGCGCTGTCCAACATCTACTGCCTGAAGAAGCTGGGCGCCGAGGTTACGGTAGTGGGCCCACCCACACTGATCCCCAAGCACATGGAAGCCGCACTGGGCGTTAATGTAACATATAACATCCGCGAAGCCCTGGCCTGGGCCGATGTAGCTAACGTACTCCGCATACAGCTGGAAAGGCAGAACACCCCGCTGTTCTCCTCCCTGCGCGAATACTCCCTGGCCTACGGCGTAAACCGCCGCCTGCTGGACAGCCTCCAGAAAGACATCGTCATTATGCACCCCGGCCCCATCAACAGGGGTGTAGAACTCAGCTCCGACGTTGCTGATTCCGGACAATCCATCATCCTTAACCAGGTTGAGAACGGCGTAGCCGTTAGGATGGCGGTACTCTATCTGTTGGCAGGGCATCAGCAGCTGGCTAATTAACAGTAAAGAATAATTAATTACAAAGCGGTGCGCACAGTCATCCTTCTTTTGATCTCCAACACCTTCATGACCTTCGCCTGGTATGGGCATCTGAAACACCCGGCTACAGCGCTGTGGAAAGTAATCCTGATCAGCTGGGGCATTGCCTTTTTTGAGTATTGTTTTATGGTGCCCGCCAACCGGTTCGGAGCGCAGGAAGGCTTTAGCGGTTTCCAGCTGAAGACCATCCAGGAAATAGTGACATTGACGGTATTTGCGCTCTTTGCCCTTTTTTACCTGAAAGAACCTTTCCGCTGGAACTACCTGATCTCTTTCGCGTTCATACTGGGCGCCGTGTATTTTATGTTCAAAAAGTAGTCAGCCCCACTTATCCACTCATCAGCCCATCTGTCCACTCCCTTATTTTTGTCATTTCCTGCTCTGCATACGGATATTAAATGCTTATTTTTGATGATCTGTAAACAGCAGCAACAAAATGTTTTTAAGGACCATATTAACAGGATTAACAGCCGCCGTCGTTTCCCTCCCTTTGTGGGCACAGCCTTCTCCGCAACTGAACGCTGCCGCCATTAAACTGCAAATGAAGAAACTGGACACGCTGGGCAGCGTGCTCTATATGGCCGCACACCCGGATGATGAGAATACCCGTTTACTGAGTTACCTCGCCAAAGAAAAACTGTACCGTACCGGCTATCTGTCGCTTACACGCGGCGATGGCGGACAAAACCTGGTGGGTAATGAGCAGGGGGAGTTACTGGGACTGATCCGCACGCAGGAACTGCTGGCTGCCCGCCGTATTGATGGCGCTGAACAGTTCTTCTCCCGCGCGCAGGACTTCGGCTTTTCCAAGAACCCCGGGGAAACCTTCACTATCTGGGACAAAGAAAAGATCCTGGGAGACGCCGTTTGGGTGATCCGTAATTTTCAGCCGGATGTGATCATCTGCCGCTTCCCGGCAGACAGCCGCGCAGGTCATGGTCACCACACCGCATCTGCCATGCTGGCGGCAGAGGCCTTTGAAGCCGCCGCAGATCCAACACGCTATCCCGAACAGCTGCAATACGTTAAACCATGGCAGGCTAAACGCCTGTTGTGGAATACCTATACTTTCGGCAACATCAATACCACCGCGCCCGATCAATATAAGATCGATGTGGGCGCCTATAACGTATTCTTAGGCAGAGGTTATGGAGAGATTGCCGCCGAAAGCCGCTCGCAGCACAAAAGCCAGGGCTTTGGCGTAGCCGCCACCCGCGGCAGCGCACTGGAATACTTTACCACCATCAAAGGCGAGACACCTGTACACAGCCTGCTGGATGGCATAAACACCAGCTGGGAACGTGTGCCGGGCGGCAAAGCCATCGGCGAACAGATAGACAAGGCGCTGGCTGCTTATAACATCGATGACCCTTCTGCTTCCGTACCCGCATTGCTGGCTATACGAAAATCCATCGCCGCGCTGCCGGACGGCTACTGGAAAACCCGGAAACTGAAGGAGACGGAAGACCTGATCCTGGCCTGCGCGGGGCTCTGGGCAGAGGCCTACAGCTCCACACCGGTGACCGTACCGGGTGAACCGCTGCAAACCAGCGTACAGCTGATCAATAACGGCCAGGTGCCCGTGCTGCTGCAATCCATCAGCGTGGCAGGAAAGGATACCTCCTTCAACAAACAGCCACTGGTATTTGACCAGCTGCTCAGCATCCCGCAACAGATCACCGTACCCGCCAATACACCTGTATCACAGCCCTACTGGCTGCAGGATTATCAGCATCCGCTGGGTACTTACACCATCAAAGACCTGCAGCTGGTTGGCCGACCGGAAAATATCCCGGCCCTGCAGGCTACGATCCGGCTGGAAATCGGCGGACAGGCATTTGAACTGGTAAGACCACTGCAATACAAACATACCGATCCTGTTAAAGGGGAATTATACGAACCGCTGGTGATTGCACCCCGCGTTACCGCCAACCTGAGCAACCAGGTGTTCATCTTCACCGGCACCCAGCCGCAGCAGGTGAGCGTGAAGCTCAAAGCCATGGCGGATAACAACAACGGCAACGTTCAGCTGCAGCTGCCCGCCGGCTTTAAGGCCAGTCCGCAACAGCAGCCCTTCAAGCTGGATAAAAAAGGCGATGAAACAGAACTGCAGTTCAGCATTGCCCCGGTAACGGCCAACGGTACCAACCGCGTAGATACCTTTAACGTAGCCGTGAGCACCAACGGAAAGGTGTATACGCAAAGCCTGCAAACCATCAGTTATGATCATATTCCGCCTATCACCCTCTTTCCGCCTGCGGCAGCGCGGCTGGTGAGGGTGCACCTGGAACATAACGGCCAGCGCCTGGGTTACATTGCCGGGGCAGGTGATATGGTGGCGGCGTCGCTGCGCCAGGTAGGCTACCAGGTAACCGTGCTGGAGGAAAAAGATATTATGGGCGATCTTTCATCATACGATGCCATCATTACCGGCGTAAGGGCCTATAACACCAACGGGCGTCTGAAATACTGGCAGCCCAGGCTGATGGACTATGTGAAGAACGGCGGCACGCTGCTGGTGCAGTATAATACCAATGCGCCGCTGGTGACCGGCCAGCTGGGACCTTTTCCGTTTACCCTTTCCCGTGGCGACCGGGTAACGGAAGAAAACGCCAGCGTAACCTGGCTGCTGCCGGAGCATCCCGTGATGCAGTATCCCAACAAGCTCACCCCGCAGGACTTTGACGGCTGGGTGCAGGAGCGGGGACTCTATTTTACGGCCAATGCAGATCCATCCTACCAGAAACTGTTTGCCATGAACGATAAAGGCACGGATCCACTGGACGGCAGCACACTGATCGCGCGGTATGGAAAAGGACGATACGTGTATACCTCCCTGGCATTTTTCAGACAACTGCCTGCCGGTGTACCGGGCGCCTATCGTTTATTCGTGAATCTTATTTCAGATAAAAAAACAACAACACCACGAGGCAATGGGAAAACAAGCACCCGATAGATCCCGGTTAAATGTGGCAGCCGGCTTGTGTATTGCGCTCGGGCTGATCATCGGCATTTTAATCAAAAGAGTGCACATAGGTCTTATGATAGGCATTGGACTGGGGCTGTTAGGCGGGGCACTCATCAATCGCAGATAAATTAAATAATTAATAAGCACCTGTAATTTCACTGACTCATGAAAAGTGAGAAGCCACCCTTATTCCCCTCCTGGTGGATGTGGTACCTGTTGGTGTGCGGCTTTCTGGCCGTGCTGATTGTATTATTCTACCTGTTCACCAAAACATACGCATGAGCATACTGGACTGGATTGTATTAAGTGTTACACTGGCAGTGATCATTTTATATGGTGTCTGGAAAAGCCGTGGTCATAAGAATATTGACGGGTATTTCCTGAGCAACCAATCTATGCCCTGGTATATTGTGCTGCTGTCTATTATCGGTACACAGGCCAGTGCGGTTACATTTTTATCGGCTCCCGGTCAGGCCTATACGGACGGGATGCGTTTTGTTCAATATTACTTCGGCTTGCCGCTGGCCATGGTGGTGCTCTGTATCACTTTTGTGCCCATCTTTCACCGGCTGAAGGTATATACGGCATACGAGTTCCTGGAACAGCGTTTTGATCTTAAAACACGTACGCTCACGGCGGTGTTGTTCCTGGTGCAACGGGCGTTGTCTACCGGGATCAGCATCTATGCACCTTCCATTATCCTGAGCAGTTTGCTGGGCTGGAATATTTACTGGACCAATGTGGTGATGGGCGGCCTGCTTATTATCTATACCATGTCTGGCGGTACCAGGGCGGTAAGCTATACACAGACGCTGCAGCTGGCCATCGTCTTTACGGGCATGTTTTTGGCAGGCTGGATGGTGGTGCACCTGCTGCCGGAGAATATCAGCTTTAATGAAGCACTGCATGTATCCGGCAAAATGGACCGCTTAAATGTGATCGTCACTAAATTCGACTGGCAGGATAAATACAATATCTGGAGCGGGCTGATAGGCGGTTTCTTCCTGGCGCTGTCTTACTTTGGGACCGACCAGTCGCAGGTGGGCCGTTATCTCACCGCCAAATCAGTAACGGAAAGCAGGCTGGGGCTGCTCATGAACGGCCTGGTGAAAGTACCCATGCAGTTCCTGATCCTGCTGATAGGGGCGCTGGTGTTTGTGTTCTACATGTATTTCCGTTCTCCCATTTTCTTTAACCAGGGGCAGTTGAATAAGGTATACCGTACGGAATACGGTACCGAGCTGAAAGCGCTGGAGCAGCAATATGATCAGCTTTCTGCTACCAAGCAGCAGCAGGTGAAAATACTGGCCAGCGCACTGGAAGGAAAAGATGAGGGAACGATACGCCAGGCGCAGGATGCGTTGCAGCAAACGGAGCGTGTTGCTGAAGGGGTCCGTACACAGGCGAAGAAATTAATCAAACAGGCCGATCCGGCTGCTGATGATAATGACACCAACTACATCTTCCTGCATTTTGTGGTGAACAACCTGCCTAAGGGACTGGTAGGCCTGCTGATCGCCATTATCTTCCTGGCTTCCTGGGGCAGCATTGCGGCGGCGCTTAACTCCCTCGCCTCTACGACGGTGGTGGATGTGTACAAGCGTATGATCAACAAGGATGATTCAGAGGGGCACTACCTGCGGGTGTCCCGCTGGTGGACGCTGATCTGGGGCATTTTCTGCATCATGGTAGCACAGTTTGCCAGCGAGCTGGGAAGCCTGATAGAAGCGGTGAACGTGCTGGGATCACTTTTTTACGGGGTGATACTGGGCATTTTCATGGTAGCTTTTTATATCAAAAGACTGGGCGGCAATGCCGTTTTCTGGTCGGCCATTGTGTCCGAAGTGCTGGTGATCACGATCTACAAAATGGAGATCGTTTCCTTCCTCTGGCTGAATGTGATTGGCTGTGCACTGGTGATATTGCTGGCCTTCATCATTCATCTCTGCGGCGGTAAGGATAACGGCAAGGCCACAACGGCGTCGTGATCAGTCCAGCTGAACGAGGTTGGGCACATCCCTGAGCCGGGAAGCATCCTGGCGGTGCACCATTTGTATGGCGCCTTTAGCTGCAAAGCGATAGGTTTTGCCGGTAATGCTGCCGGTAGCCGTGAGCGAAGTATCGCCTACGTACTGGAACGCGAGCATTTCAGGCCCGGGCCCGTTGGAGGGCCGGGCCATTCCTCTTGACTGGGTCGCCAATGCGGCCCTTTTCTTTCCGCAACACATAATAATCGTTTTTAGTGGTCAATTGTTTGTTTTGAAGTCAGTTTTTCCAGCAGGATGGCCGCCCCTGAGATGGCGGGCCATAGCAGGAGCTTTTCCTGCCAGGAGATGCCCAGCCAGATGGCAAAGGGGAGGGCTACCCATATACTCAGGCAGTAAAAGCAGTCGAGCAGGTTTCCGAAGAAACCTGCTCCTGCCTTTTTCCTGAGCAGGAAGATGATATCAAAAGGCCCATCTTCCGCCTGGAAGAGGTGCGTGATCCTCCAGGCTGCCAGCATCGCGAGTATGAGATAATAAAAATGCATCGTGTTGTTTATCCGAGACAGAATCCTTTGGGCATATATGCATAATACCCGTACTGGCTGCTGCCCACAATGGTACGATCGTGGCCCTGTATCCAGATATTGTACCCGCAGGGCGGCGTAGCGCCGGTGGTCTGCAATGTCCAGGTACCGGATTTGCCTCCGTTCGGCAAGGGGAACAATGCGCTGCCATAAGACAGGGATGCCGTGGCCAGGCCGTCTATCTGTATGGTAGTACCTGCGGCTGCAGGGGTAATATACAAACTCATGCCCGCGCTATCATTGTCAAATATATGGTAAGTGCCTGATATAGTGCTGCCCGGCGGAAAGTCGCCACAGTCGCCGCCTCCGCTGGTGATGGTTACGTCAACGTCCGGTGCGTGTACATCTGCCTTGAAGGCTACCCACTGGCTGTTATAGAATACACCGCCCAGGGTAATATCCTCAAATTCCACCTTGATGAAATGGATACCGTTTTCAGATGGTACATAGCTGCCAAACAGATCGTCTACAATGAAGGTATTGGTGCTGGGGTTGGCCAGGTAAGGCATCCAGCCGTTGGCATCCGGTGTAAGGGTGATCTGTGGCGAGATGGTGCCAAAGGTATCTGTCTTGATCTTCACCGGCGTCATTACGGAATGAATGGCGGTGCTGGGCGCTATTACCCTGATCCTGTAACGGAAGTTGTGGGTGTTCTGGTTAAAGAAACGGCCGCGCAGGGTGGTGTTCCCGCCAAAGGGGCTTTCCACAGCGGTAAAGCCGAGGGTGTGCAGTCCGTTGGCTTCGCCGGTAACGTTGCTGATCAGGTCTACCGGCATGCCGCCCAGCAGTTCAATAAAGGGTTTCAGCTGTCCGGGGTTCACGCCATTGGGCAGGGGTTTGATCTCCACATTGCATTCTTCCCAATCGCCCCAGGGCGCTACCCAGTTGGGGTCTGCCGGCGGTACCCAGTTCCAGGAGAGGATCACCCTTACTTTGGCCCTGCCTGTCTGGCACCATTCTTTCTGATAGGGGTCCAGGGATATTTTCAGCGGTGCATTGTACCACAGGCCGCCATCCGGCACTGCAATATCGTGTACGGTTACGGAAGAAGTGCCCATGTATACCCAGCCGGCGCCAAAGTCCATATAATAGGCCAGGTATTCCTGTGAGCCTTTGGAGCAGAGGTTACCGGAGTAACCGGCGGAGCGTTTGATATGAATGGCGGCATTCAGCGTATCGAAATCGCGGTTCAGTCCAACGCACACCACTTCTTCATAAGTGGTATTGAACTGCTGTTGCTGCAGGGCGTCGATGATGGCGCTGATATCCAGGTCATATTTCTTTAAGAGGCTGTATTGCGCTGCGCTGACGGCTGCTTTGGTAAAGAGGGTGTTGCTGACAAAGCCGAAGCCTTTCCGTGAAGGCTCGATATCCTTGCCGTAGATCTTTACGATCTCTTCGAGCGTGTAATTCTCCTTCACTTCCGGCGTATACTCCAGCGGGGGCAGTTCCTGTTCTATGATGTCGAACTGTTTGGCATCGAGCTTTACGTTGGCCTTGATGAAAATATCATCCAGCAGGCAGATGATACCGGTACGCGGGGCGGCTTGTATACAGGCATCCAGCACATTGCCCCAGATGGGCGGCCAGAAAGGCAAAGCAGGCGGCGGCAGCTGGTTCCAGGAAAGGATACCGCGTACCAGGGGCAGTACCGGTTTTTTATCGCAGCAGGTTCTCCTTTTGGGAACGAAGGGTTTTGAACACCTCATAGCAGAGATCTTCTGTGCTGCCAAAATCGTGGATGTCGAAATTCACTACGCCTTCATCTTCCCAGGAGGCGCCGTTATCATAGCTAACATAAAAGCGTACATACTCTTTGCTGCCCGGTGTGCAGGGACCGCCGCTGTAGCCGGCGCCCTGTTTTACTTTTACGATGGCGCTGAGGCGCTGGATATCGGGCTTGTAGCTGACGCAGGTAAGTTCTTCATTAAAATGTGTTGTACAACAGTTCGAGCTCAGGTTTTGAACTGTTCATTCAGGGGGCTTTCCTTATCCTGTATGCCGAAATAGTTCGGGTTCTTCAGGAGCAGGAAATGCTGCTTATTCCTCAGCTCAACATTGTCGTTGGTGCTGAGCGCTTTTGTGCGGGATGGCATGATGTTACATTTTTGGGGTTTTAGAAAAACAATACACTAAGATCAGGGATCTGCAGATCTGATTGGGGTTGTGGTATTATGATGCAAATGTAGGGGAAGGGAGGGAGGAAGAAAAGCGTAGAAATACGCGAAAAAATAGCTGTTAGCTGTTAGCTATTGGCTATTAGCGATGGCTTCAACAGCAGCCACGTGCTAACGGCTAACAGCCAGCAGCTAACAGCTTAATATTACAGGCTGGCGATCAGCTTATTATTCAGCGACACGTAGTCGTCGTTCTTGGCTTCTTTGGCCAGTTCGATAGACTGTAGGGCGGTAGCTTTAGCGCCGGCTTTATCGCCTGTTTTGGCCTGTATTTTGGCTTTCAGGTGATAGATCCAGAACGCTTTGGGATTTTCTTTGGCGGCGGCGTCGGCCCATTCGAGGGCTTTCTTCAGGTCTTTGCCGCTTTCAAAGTAGTAGGAAGCTGCCTGGAAGTAAGGCTTTTTTTCGCCTTTCATGGCTTCGTCCAGCTGTGCGGTGATCTTGCTGTCGATATCGGCGGTGATGTTTACCGGTACGGCGGTTTTATCCCACAGCAGCAGCATGTTCATGGAGCTGGGCATTACCTCGTCAAAAGAGATCAGGAAGCTTTCAACGGAGAAAGGCATTTCCATGGGTTGCGCCGTGATACGTACCACGTCGTTCTCCTGTTTGTAGGCGGAAGGGCTGGTTACGTTCAGGTCTTTGGTGAGGATCACGGTCCATTCCGCCTGTCCGGGGATGGTGAGCAGGCCGTATTTACCCGCTTTAACGGGTTTACCGCCAAAGTTTACGTCTTCGCCGAAAGTGATGGTGGTGGCGCCGTTGGCACCGGTTCTCCATACTTTGCCATAAGGCACCAGGTCGCCCATGATGTTCCTGCCTTTTACAGCGGGGCGGGAGTAGCTCACTTCCACGTAGGAGAGTGCAAAATCCTGCTTTACTGTTTGGCCGGGACTGGGAGCCGGCATTTTAACATTCTGGGCAAAGGCGCCCTGCGCAAGGCACANGAACGCGCAGTAGTAAACTAGTTTTCTCATATAATTGGTGGTTTAAATGTAGCGGTTAGCTGCCGGCTTTTAGCTGTCAGCTGCTGCTAATGGCTAAGGGCTGACGGCTTGCAGCTGTTTACTCTATCAGTCCGTTCCTGAATGCATACACTACCAGTCCTACGGTGTTTTTGGCGCTGGTCTTCTCCAGCAGTTTCTGGCGGATGCCTTCAACGGTACGCGGACTGAGAAAGATCTTTTCGGAGATCTCCTGGGTAGTGAATTCGTTGCAGATGAGCTGGAGGACTTCCTTTTCGCGTTCGTTCAGCTGCAGTTCTGTATTGGCATTATTGTTCCTGAAAGTAGGTTTGAACTGCTGCCGGTTCTTGTGCAGTACTTTCTTAAGCAGGGCGAGGTTGACATTCTCGCTGAAGTAGAATCCTTTTTCATGCGTGGTACAAATGGCTTCATAGATCTCTTCGGGTTCTGCGTTTTTGAGCAGGTAGGCGTTGGCGCCATTTTCCACCAGGTGTACGATGAAGTTGTCGTCTTCGTACATGGTGAGGATGATGATCTTTATGTCAGGGAACCTTTCCTTTACCTGTACGGTGGCCTGGATGCCGTCCATGTTAGGCATTTTAAGGTCCATGAGTATCACATCGGGTACTTGCTCTTCTTCCATGATCTTTAACAGATGCTCCCCGTCTTCTGCTTCAAACACTACGTTGATATTATCGTATGGAGTGAGCGTGTTGATAACGCCGCTTCGAAAGATCTTATGATCGTCAGCAATCGCCACTTTTATCTTGTCAGCCATAGGGAGATGAGTTGTGTAAACAGTTTAACTGGCCGTAAAGTTAAGTGATTTTTTTTCTTAACGTTTAACTGTCAACAATTTAATATCTAGCGTGCTTCGCTTGTCCGGTTGGCAGCAGTTAGTTTGCAGTTTGCAGTCTACTGTAAACCGCTATCCGATCACGGGCTGGTAGTTTTCCACCCTGATCTGGGCGATCGTACCTGTTGGAGCTCTCTTTGCAAAGGTGATACTTCCCCCGATAATATTCAGGCGGCTTTCAATATTTTTAAGACCGAGGCTACCGTTTTTTTTGCGCGACTGTTGCAGTGAGTCCAGGAGGCGGCCATTGCCGTTATCCTCCACGTCTACGCTTAGGAGGGTAGGGGTGCTGTGGTAGGTGATCAGGACTTCGGTGGCCTGGGCATGTTTCAGGATATTGTTCATCAGCTCCTGTACCACGCGGTATACGTTCAGCGCCTTTTCCCGGTCTACCGGGCGGTTGTTGCCGGAGGTCTTGAAGGAGATCGCCACCTGTTTGTTCTTGTTCATCAGGCTGCAGAAGGAATCCAGCGCGTGTGAAAGACCCAGGTTATCCAGGGCCTGGGGATGCAGGCTTTGGGATATGAAGCGCAGGTGCTGGATGATGGTATCGGTAAAGTCTTTGGTTTCCTTAAGGCGTTCGGCTTCGCCGTTGCCGTTTTTAAGGTGTTGCGACAGCTGCCCGATGTTGAGTTTGAGTACAGACAGCTGGGCGCCTACTTCATCGTGCAGGTCTTCAGCAATGCGCTTGCGCTCCTGCTCCTGTCCCTGCAGCACGGCCACCAGGCGTTCGCGTTGCAGTTCGAGGTCTTTATCGCGGAGGGCAAGTTTGTGCTGGATGACTTGTTTTTGCTGAAATATTACCAGTATAACCACCAGGATACCCAGCATGAGCATACCAATAGTGCCAATAACGACTATTTCAACGATATTCATCCTCGCTGTTGTTTTACTTTCATAAGGCCAATATAAAAAAGAATTGCCTCAATAATTCCACTTATAAAAACGAGTGATGGAATAATGAGGTTAGTATTACCGACGGAATGGCGCAGAAAGAAGTTGTAAGTAAGTGCATGAAAGAAAGAACTGCATAGGTATATAAACAGCCCGGAATTAAACCAGAAATTGGGAAGGGTATTAATGAAAATTGACTCCCTGATCAGCTCTTCATCAAACAAAAGCTGGATAAAGAATATAACGCCGTAGCATAACAGCAGGAAAGTCCGGATTGTCATGAAGATGGAGTTAAAGCTAAATATGCCCTCCAGCTTTAAAAAATCTAAAAAGAAGATAACTATAGCGGGGAGCAGCAGGATCTTTATTATTTTTTGGGTGAACGTATTTTTGATCAGACAAGCGTAATAAACTGATAGCACAATAAACTGTACTAAATTCATAATAGAAGTAAACCACAGGTTATTGTTGAGTAGCCGGGCAATGATGGCAGATCCCACAGCGAAAAAAACACTTGAAATAAGGTAATAGTAGGCCCATCTTTCGGCTTTATTCAGCAATCTGCTACTTAAAGTAAAGGGGATCAAAATTAAACATTCGATCCCCGTCATTGCGTAAAAAAGAATTTCAAATATACTCACTTAGTTCTCCATTTAAAAACTCATGGGCAATAGCTAGGGCATGGTAAACCTCCATCCAGCGCGCCTCCATCATCAACCGGGTCACCTGTCGGAGCAGGATCAGGAGGCGCAAAGCTTAATCCGGCGATCTTCGGCCTGGGACGTTTATAAGGTACGTTCTTGCCCTCTTTGTTCACTGCATACAGTACCATTTTCTTATCGTCTACACCGTCTCCGTTCAGGTCCATACCGTAGTAGATACGGATACCAACAATTTCTTCATGGCAGTTCAGCAGTTCCAGTATCTTTTCCTTTCCGAAGAAATAGGCTTGCGTATAATTCTCCCCACGTCCTTTCTGCTTTTCGTTATCCCCGTATTTGCCGATCATTCTGTCAGCATCTTTTAAGGAGATGAACTCCCCTGCATCGGAGGGGTAGTGGAGTTTTTTAGCATCTGTACTCATGTGACAACAGTTTTAGTTAATTAGGATGTTAGATAAATAGCCAGTGGCGGTAAAGTTATTACAAAATCTCACTTTTTAAAGATTACATACATATGGCACATATGTGTTAAGTGTAACGTGTTTTTCCTGCAAACCCGCTACGATATTGTGTTTGCTGCCTGTTATCCAGTCCAACCCTCCGTTCAGTTTCAGTACTTTCCCGGAAAAATGCGTAGTTCTACGCATGACCCTTATCCATAGGGCAGTAGCGGGGAGTGAAGGGGGTAATAAATAAAAAATATTTGTTTTTTGTTGCATTCTTAAATTATAGTTGCTATTTTGTTCGTATCAGTATCATAGTAATTGATAACCGGTCTCCTGTTATGTGGTTTTAACATTGAGTCAACTTTTATTATTGTTTAACCTTTAAATGGTATCTCATGATTACCCAGGAAAAGAAAGCCACATTATTAAAGGACATCAGGAAGATCGGTTCCTTCATCTCTTCCAAACAAGCCCAGGAAATGATCGCTGCCTACCAGCAGCAGGAACCGGAAGGTACACGGTCTGTAGTGTATGGCCGCCATGTGTTCGAAGCATTGCTGCAGATACCCGGCTGTGAAGGTATCCGCGCATTCAACGCCATTAATGCAGAAGGTATCCACACCTTCGTGCTCATTGGCGCCAATGCAAAAGGCAAACACATTTACGAGGCTATTTTTGACACTGGCCTGCCTTGCCCTGCCAGCTGTCCCTTCGGCAGCGCCGACCTGGAAGGTTATTTATGGAAAAAAGCCAATGAGGCTCCGCTGGATCTGACTACCATTGGCGCTTCTATTTCCCGTGCCGCTGCACATGAAATGATCGCTACCTGGCAGAACGAAGAGCCGGAAGCTTTCCGCTCCTGGTTATATGGCCGTGAGCTGTTCGATGCTTTGCTGGCTGTTCCCGGATGCGCCGGTATCCGTATCTTCAACGGTATCAATGACCAGGGCGCACACTCACTGGTATTTACAGCGGTAGATGCGGTAGGTGGCAATATCCTTGAGTATAAGGTTAATACTGCCAATGGCGTAGAGACTGTAAAAGCGCCGCTGGCGGATAGTGGTCTGCCTTGCCCGGCTAGTTGTCCGGACAGCATAGACCTGAAGATCTACATGTCTAAAGACCGTCACTAAGACTATACGTTAAGCTATTCATTTTAAAGGGGTTGCCGGCAGGCAATCCCTTTTTTATTGCCTGGTACCGTATTTCCCGCAAAGAATGCGTAGAACTACGCATTTTCTATTTTATGCGTGTTTAACGCTTGACTGCTCCTGCATTATTCCCAACCTTTGTAACATCAACCTGAGTACGAAAGATTCACGTTATTACTTTGGAGAGGGCAATACTTGGGTTAATAGTTGAATTGGGCCTTTCTACCCATGTTTGTTTCTTCCGGTATGCAGAGAAAGAGAGAAAAGGAAAAATCGGTTATTCAGGAGAGAGGATAGCCGGTCCAGGGTTTACTCGTTAACCCCTTTTTTTTAAAACTGTCAGACTATGAGTTACCTGTTAATTGGAAACATCTCTGCGCTAATCTGTGATGAAAGTATTGAGCCGATGGCTAAAGGGCGCTTGCGCATCTACCTGCCGGAAGGCCATTACCCCTCAGCGATGACAGGTAATGGTAATTTCAACCACCTAAAACAGCTTTCTCCCGCGGAAGTGGAGCGGAAAGCAGACCGTTTGTTAGCCGAAGCAGTGCTGGATGAAAGGGGCGATTTCCGCCTCAGCTGGGAAGAGATCCATTTATTTACAGAACCCCTGGAGCTGGATCTTTGCCTGGAACAGATGCCGGGGCGCGCTTCCGGCAAGCGAAGCGTGACCCAGTATCACCTGAGCAGGCTGGTGCCCCACTGGAAACGGACAAAAGACAAGTACCTGGCGGCATTTGCCTATGTGATACCGTCCGAACACTGGAGCCAGATCAGGGGCAGCTACGGCACCTGGGTGATCAGCGGTACGGTAAAGCATCATGGCTGCATGAATGCCCAGCCGCAATTGAAAGTAGAAGTTTATAATGCCCTGAACAGGCGCTTACTGGGCGCCGCACAGACCAATAGCCTTGGCCGTTATAAAGTGCAGTTCGGCATCCAGGATATGTCAGCCGGCTTTTTACCGCCGGTCCGCCAGGGTCAGTACCACAAAGGACCGGATGTATACTTCAAGGTATACCGTAAGAACCAGCTGCTTTGGGAAGAGGACATACAATCGGCACAACGTCCTGAGCGAAGGGCCATCGCTCCCTGTACCTTACTGAATATCATCATTCAACCTTCCGCCATGAAGAAGGCCGGCAGCCACCTGGCTCAATGGATCGGCAACTGGCCGGTGATATCAGGGAAAAGGAAAAAGTTCCAGGACGATTTTCTGTCATTAGCGCCATTCTAGAGTTTTAGTTAGGAGTCATCTTGTTTGAGAGCCCCAATGTTCATATGAACAGCTACCTTTCAGCCAGTTTAAGGTAGCTGTTTTTTTATTCCTGTTATCTTACCCGGAAGTGCCGTAAGTTTTCATCGCAGTGCTGTAATCTGTCAGCTCCGTTCTGTTAGCTGACAACGCTGTTCTGTCAGGTGGCGGCTCCGTTCTGTAATCTTACATCGATGTGCTTCGATCTGTCAGGCCCGTTCTGTTATCTGCAACGCCGTTCTGTTATCTTACATCAATGTTCTTCGATCTGTCAGCTCCGTTCTGTTAGCTGACAACGCCGTTCTGTCAGGTGGCGGCCCCGTTCTGTTATCTTACATCGATGTGCTTCGATCTGTCAGGCTCGTTTGGTCATCTTCCAAAGGATTTCTTAGTGTGTCAGAACCTGGGATGGAACCTTTGCAGGGTATCCCGCAGAAATTCGCGGTCAAGATGGGTATAGATCTCGGTGGTGGTAATGCTTTCGTGGCCCAGCATTTCCTGTACGGCGCGGAGGTCGGCGCCGCCTTCTACGAGGTGGGTCGCAAAGGAATGGCGGAAGGTATGCGGCGATACCTGTTTGGTAATACCTGCGGCTGCGGTCAGTTCTTTGATCACCAGGAAGATCATCACCCGGCTCAGGGCGCTGCCCCTGCGGTTAAGGAAGAGGGTATCTTCAAAGCCCTTCTTTACGGGCACGTGTACACGGATCTCTTCCAGGTAGATGTTGATATATTTTATGGCATCCCTGCCGATGGGCACCAATCTTTCTTTATCGCCTTTGCCGATCACCCGTATAAAGCCGGCGTCAAAATGAAGGCGGGAGATATTCAGGTTCACTACTTCGCTTACCCGGAGTCCGCAGCTGTACATGGTTTCCAGTATGGCCCGGTTGCGCTGCCCTTCGGGCGTGCCGGCCTTGATCTGGGCAATAATGCTTTCTATTTCTTCAAAACTGAGTACATCAGGCAGTTTACGGCGGATTTTGGGCGCTTCCAGCAACTGGGTAGGATCATGCTTCAGCAGGTCTTCCATCATCAGGTAACGGTAAAAGGCCTTGATGCCCGAGATGATACGGGCCTGCGAGGTAGCCGTCATGCCCAGTTGCGCAATCCACTGCGCACAGTTTTGCAGGTCGTCCAGCGTTACCTGTTCGGGCGGTATTTTACGGTCATGCGCCAGGAGATACTGTTCCAGCTTCTCAACGTCCCGTATATAGGCCATTACAGAATTGGCAGACAGCGAACGTTCCAGCTGCAGGTAAGCGGTGAAGCCTTTCAGGTATACTTTCCACATCTTGTAAAATTCCAAATACCAAATACCAAATCCCAAATCCCAAATCTCAAATTACGGATGGCAAAATCCACATTCCGGCGTCAAAATCCAAATACTAAATACTAAAATCCCAAATACCAAATTCCAATATAGATAACGCCAACTTATAAGTTATGACAGATAATAATTATGACATCGATTGGAATTTGGAATTTGGTATTTGGGATTTTGGATTTGGAATTTCCCCTGGGATTTGAATTTTCCCGGTGATTGAAGAATATTTACAATTTAATAGGAATGATTAGAAAGAATTGAATAAAAACAGTTCTTCTTTTACTAATTTTATGGCCGCCCAGTGGTTTTAACGACTTTTTTTAAAGTTTGGAATTTGGGCATTGGAATTGGGGATTTGACCTTCTATTTCCCTTATTTTCGCAGAAGCATACAATTTTAACACAAACGCATACTTATTTAACATACCATGCCGGAGATTCCACTTCAGAAGATACAGAAATTATTGGTAGCCAACCGGGGCGAGATTGCAGTCAGGGTACTGCGGGCAGCAGCAGAGCTGCGGATACGTACAGTCGCCATCTTTACTTACGAAGATCGTTATTCACTGCACCGCTATAAAGCGGATGAGGCCTACCAGATAGGCAAAGACGATGAGCCCCTTAAACCTTATCTCGACATTGAAGGGATTATCCACCTGGCCAGAGAGAACCAGGTAGATGCGATCCATCCCGGTTATGGGTTCCTCAGCGAGAACGTGCAATTTGCCAGGCGCTGCCGGGAAGAAGGCATCATCTTCATTGGCCCCACTCCTGAAGTGATGGCGCAGCTGGGCGATAAAGTTGCTGCCAAAGCGCTTGCCCGCGCCGCCAATGTTCCCCTGATCGAAGACAGCCAGGTGAAGCTGGATAGTGTGGCTGTTGCTCAGCAGGAGGCCGCCCGTATAGGTTTTCCCGTTATGCTGAAGGCGGCAGCCGGTGGCGGCGGCCGCGGTATGCGCGTGGTGCACGATGCCTCCTCGCTGGAAAAGTCTTTTACAGAAGCCCGCAGCGAAGCGGCCAAAGCTTTTGGCGATGATACCATCTTCATTGAGAAATTCATTGAAGAGCCCAAACATATTGAAGTGCAGCTGATGGGAGATAACCACGGCAATATTGTTCACCTGTATGAACGCGATTGTTCCGTGCAGCGCCGTTTCCAGAAAGTGGTGGAAATAGCGCCCAGTCCCAACCTGCCGGAAGAAACACGCTCAGCCATATACGAATATGCGCTGCGCCTGGCCCGTAAGGTGAACTACAACAATGTAGGCACCGTAGAGTTCCTGGTAGACCGCAATAACAATATATACTTCATCGAGGTGAACCCCCGTATACAGGTAGAGCATACCGTTACGGAAGAGGTAACCGGCATCGATATTGTACGATCTCAGATACTGATCGCTCAGGGCCACCAGCTGAGCGATCCTGAGATCTTCCTGAAAGGGCAGGAAGATGTAAAGCTGAACGGTTTTGCGGTACAGTGCCGCATCACCACCGAAGACCCGGAGAATAATTTCACGCCTGATTACGGTACCGTTATCGCTTACCGCAATGCCGGCGGTTTCGGCATCCGCCTGGATGAAGGCAGCACTTATTCCGGCGTAAAGATCTCGCCCTTCTTCGATTCCATGCTGGTGAAGGTAACCGCCTGGGGCCGTACGCTGTCCGGCGCTTCCGCCCGCCTGCACAGAACCCTGCGTGAGTTCAGGATCCGCGGTGTGAAGACCAACATCCGGTTCCTGGAAAATGTGATCACGCACGATACCTTCCGTAAAGGCACCTGTACGGTGAGCTTTATCGACAAGCACCCCGAACTGTTCAAGCTGTCGCAGATACGCGACCGCGGCACCAAAACCCTGCTGTACCTGGCAGATGTAACGGTGAACGGTCATCCGGATGTGAAGGTCAAAGATCCCAACAAGCGTTTCCGCATTCCGCAGATACCCTCGGCCAACCGCATGCAGCCCTTTCCCGAAGGCAGCAAAGACCGCCTGGAAAAACTGGGCAGGGATGAATTTACCCGCTGGCTGCGGAATGAGAAACCCGTGTATTTCACAGATACGACCTTCCGCGACGCGCATCAGAGCCTGCTGGCCACCCGCGTGCGCACCAAGGATATTATGGCCGTAGCAGAAGGTTATGCGCGCAACAACCCGCAGCTGTTCTCCATGGAAGTATGGGGCGGGGCTACCTTCGATGTGTCTATGCGCTTCCTGCATGAATGTCCCTGGAAGCGCCTGCAGCAGATCCGTGCCGCCATGCCCAACCTGCTGCTGCAGATGCTGTTCCGCGGCGCTAACGCCGTAGGCTACTCGGCGTATCCCGAGAACCTTATCGCCAAATTCATTGAGAAGAGCGCTGAGAACGGGATAGACGTGTTCCGCATCTTCGATTCGCTGAACTGGGTAGATGCCATGTCGCCCAGCATCCGCTTTGTACGGGAATATACCCCTGCTTTGGCGCAGGCAGCCATCAGCTACACCGGCGATATACTGAATAAAGAGAACAAAAAATATACGCTGCAATATTATATCGACCTGGCCAAACGCCTGGAAGATGCAGGCGCTCACATGCTGGCGGTAAAAGATATGGCAGGCCTGCTGAAACCACAGGCGGCAACGGTATTGATCAGCGCCCTGCGCGAGGCCGTACAGCTGCCGGTGGTACTGCATACGCATGATACCTCCTCCGTGCAGGCGGCTACCTACCTGAAGGCCATAGAGGCAGGGGTGAACGTGGTGGACTGCGCCATTGCCTCCCTCAGCGGACTCACCTCTCAGCCTAACCTGAACGCCATGGTGGCCATTATGCAGGGCCATGAAAGAGGGCAGGCCATGAACCTGGCTTCGCTCAATGAATACAGCAATTATTGGGAGGATGTAAGAGAATTCTATTATCCTTTCGAATCTGATATGAAAGCGGGCACCGCCCAGATCTATGAGAATGAGATCCCCGGCGGACAATACTCCAACCTTCGCCAACAGGCAGAATCATTGGGACTGGGCGCCCAGCTGGAAACGATCAAGAAGAACTACGCCGTGGTGAACCAGCTGTTCGGCGATATTGTAAAAGTAACGCCCAGCTCTAAAGTGGTGGGTGATATGGCGCTGTTCATGACGGCCAATAATCTTACCGCTGAGGAAGTGCTGGATGAAAGCCGTAACCTGGCCTTCCCGGCTTCGGTAACAGGGTTCTTCCGCGGTGATCTGGGCATCCCGCACGGTGGTTTCCCCGAGCAGCTGCAGCGCATTGTACTGAAAGGAGAGAAGCCGCTGAACGGCAAACCCAATGCGCATCTGGCGCCGGTGGATTTTGACAGTGATTTTGCCGCCTTCCAGCTGAAGTACCCGCTGGCAGAGTTCCTGGATTATCTCAGCTATCATATGTTCCCCAAGGTGTTTGATGAGTACTATCATCATGCGATGGTGTACGGCAACGTGGAAGCCATTCCAACACCGGCTTTCTTTTACGGGCTGAAGCTGGGAGAAGAGATACTGGTTACCCTGGGCAAAGGCAAGACCATCATCGTGAAACTGCTGTATGTACAGCCGGCAGACGAAAATGGTATGCGTACCGTGGTGTTTGAGCTGAACGGCTATACGCGCCGCGTACAGGTAAGAGATCATTCCGTAGCCAGCCTCGTGCCGGTGAACAGGAAAGTGATTAACCCTGAACAGGAAATTGGTGCGCCCCTGCAGGGCAAGCTGTCCAAACTGCTGGTAAGGGCAGGAGATTTCGTCTCCGGCAATACGCCCCTGTTCATTATTGAAGCCATGAAAATGGAAACTACGGTAACGGCTACGCGCAGCACAAAAATAAAAGCCATCCATCTGCCGGAAGGCACTATGGTGCAGCAGGATGATGTGGTGGTGGAACTGGATAGCTAGCTGCTGGCTGTTAGCTTTCAGCTGTTAGCGATTGAAGGGAAGTCGTTAGTTGTTGGGTAATGGAGGTGTGATGGCATCCTCCATTAGTGACAACTAACGACTATTTTACTTTTAACTTTTAAGTGGCTCAGGCTTCCTGGCCTACAGCTTTTCCGGCTTTAACGGATTTGCCGAGGAGGGCCGCCAGCATGAGGTCTGCTGTCTGAAGGGCGCCTTCTACCCAGCCCTGTGCATCAGAATAGGCTTCGCCGCAGATATACATGGGGCAATCGGCTAAAGGGTGCACGATCTTGTCACGTACTTCCCAGCTTTTTACACCAATATTCCAGCTATTCCATCCGCCGCCATAGGGATCTTCACCCCAGTCGCGGAAGGCCGCGCTTTTCACCGCCGGTGTATAGCTCAGGTTATGCATTTGGGCCAGCTGGCGGGCTATTTCATCTACCATACGGCGGGGAGCCTGGTATTGTTCCCAGCGCTGGTTCAGCCCGTTCTGCACACCATTGCCGGATGCAGGTGCCTTATCATCCTCACCTACAAAAGGATCTGCCAGCAGCGGGTGAGAGCGGCCCTGCAGCCAGGTGGCGCCGCGTTGGGGGCGGAGCCCGTCCCAGAAGCCGATGTTGGCGCCATCGTCATAGCTGGCCAGCAGCATGGCGCGTCCGCTTACAGCGGCATTACCCTTGTAGTTGGGCCAGTAGTACACCTGGCGTATAGGCAGATCCGTTACGGAGCGGCCGGATTGAACGGGTACAAATTTGCCGTCGGCGCCTGTGTAGCCGGATATCCTCCACCAGGGATTGTCGTAAGTGGTGAACAGTTTAAAGAGGGGGCGCGGCGTAACGCTGCCGGTGAGCGCTTTGATGTCCTGCAGCAGCGGACTATTGGGCGCCAGCAGGTCCAGCGCACGGCGGGGCATGGCCAGTATCAGTTTGCCTGCGTTGATCACGGTACCGTTGTTGAAGGTCAGCTCAAACTGGTTGTCCGTCCATACAAATCCGCGCAGCTGCTGGTTAAGCCGGATCTCGCCACCGCCTTTTTCAAAGAAAGCCCCCAGGGTGATGGGCACCTGCTGAAAGCCGTTGCAAAAGCCTTTGTACTGCGGCGAGATGCCAAAGTCTGAAAGGTACCAGGGAATAGCATCCGCTGCGTTCCAGTTCACCAGGGTGGAATCATAGCCGCCGGCGTCCATGCTGAACTGGTAGGCTTCGCTGCTGATCACGCGGTACAGCAGGTTCCAGAAGCCCCACTGGTACAGGGGGATATCGTCGAAGGCAGCGTGTTTGCACATTTCCCTGCGCTGATCTTCCGTGAGGCCGGTGTCTGTGATACCGGGCACGATCTGTTCAATGGCATTCACGATAATGGTACCGGGACCGTTCCCTTTATCGAGGAAAGAAAGGTTGTAGGGCACTTTATCGGGACGGGTGGTGAAATCGATCAGGCGCAGGAATTCGCCGCGCAGGAAGGCGAGGTTCTGGTTTTCATCCACAGGGAATTTATAGGTCTCGATCTGCTCATTGGGGGGCAGCTGGCTGTTGAGATCCTTGATCAGTCCAACGATCCTGAACTGGTTGTTCTCCAGGATGCGCATGCCGCCCAATTCGGCCACCATATCCGGGATGTTGGGTGGTTTTACGGAGAGTAAGCGGCCGCCAATGTGATCGCTGCCTTCAAAAACAACGATCTTTTTACCGGGAAGGTCCTGTTGCAGTTTCCAGGCGCTGTAAAGACCGGAAACGCCGCCGCCTATAATGGCGATGTCAATTTGTTCGTTAGCCATGACAATTGGTTTAAAAGATGGAGGGAATATTGCTGTAAGCAAAGAATGACCAGCGGCATTGCCGGGCGGCAGGCATTGAACAGGTGCCGATGCTGTGGGCGATGCCGGGTGTAACATGCACTACCAGTACGCCCGGTTTGCCGGTCATACGGGCAGAGCCGATGTCCGCGCCGATAGCAATGTTTTCATGGAGGCCTTCAATGTACCGCACGCCGTTTTCGGGGTAGGAGGTGCCGTCAATAATAGGGATCTCATTGGTGCCGGGCACGCCGAAGATGTAATGAATGCCGAGGTCGCTCAGCGCGTCGGACACGTAATCGCGTGCCCGGTGGTCAGGCCTGGCAGTCTGCTGTTTTTCCATAAAAGTGTGTTTTTGTTCTTTAAGTGGTTATCATGATGTAATAGCTGTTTTGAGCCGGGGATGTAAAACGTCCATAGTTGATGGTCTGTCGTTCTTGATTCATAGCGTGGCCATTATGCTGTGTATTGGTTCATAAGATAGTGTGGCACGGATGGTGGTGTTGCATTTCCGTGGACTGTTAAATATAACAAAATAGCATGGGAGTGGTTGTGGGGGACATAAAAAAAGCGCCTTTATTAACAAAAGGCGCTTTGGCTTATAAATAACAGTAGGTTCGTTGCTTAGAATTTCTCCAGGCCGCTGAAGAAGAAGCTGCCTTCTATTTCAGCATTCTCATCAGAATCGGAACCGTGCACGGCGTTACGGCCTACGGATTCTGCATACAGCTTGCGGATCGTGCCTTCTTCGGCATTAGCCGGGTTGGTAGCGCCGATGAGTTTGCGGAAATCTTCCACCGCATTGGCTTTTTCCAGGATGGCAGCTACGATATGGCCGCTGCTCATGAATTCAACCAGTTCGCCGTAGAAAGGCCTTTCTTTATGCACTGCATAAAATTCGCCTGCTTTCTCAGCAGATAACCTGGTCATTTTGAGTGCTACAATACGGAAGCCGGCGGCGTTAATTTTTTCCAGTATTGCGCCAATGTGCCCGTTTGCCACAGCATCAGGCTTAATCATCGTAAATGTTCTGTTGCCCATAATATTTTAAAATTCCAAATTCCAGAATCCAAATTCCAAAGGGGAAGTTTTGTCCCTTTGGTTAGTTTGGGGCACAAAGTTCAAATTCCTAATGCTAAATTCCAAATTCCGGAATCCAAATTCCAAATTCCAAATACCAAATGCTAAATTCCCGTTTATAGTCCGGAAATCTCCGCTCTTTTGGAATTTGGAATTTGGTATTTGGAATTTAACCTCAGGAATTTGGAATTTGGAATTTTATAAAGAACTTCGCACTTCGTTTTTAGTTGACACATAACAATATTTTAACATCCGCTTAATCTTGGTATGAAGCCGATCGAGGAAATCAAGCCTTTGCTGGAAAGCCCTAAGAAGGTGGTGGTTACAATGCATCAGAAACCCGATGCAGACGCAATGGGCTCTTCATTGGCGATGTACCATTACCTGCGCCAGAAAGGACACGAAGTAACCGTTATCTCTCCCACTAATTTCCCGGATTTTCTGAAATGGATGCCGGGGGCCGAGCTGGTCCTTGATTTTGAGTCTATGCAGGAGAAGGCTATGAGCGCGCTGGAAGGCATTGATCTCCTGTTTTGCCTGGATTTCAATGCATTGTACCGCACCAAGGCCATGGCGCCCCACCTGGAGCAGCTGAAATGCACTAAAATACTGATAGACCATCACTTAGAGCCGCAACCCGGATTTGATTATGGCGTTAGCGACACAGCGGCGTCTTCTACTGCTCAGCTGGTGTATGAAACGCTTTATAAATTGGGAGAAGAGCAGTATATTACCAGCGAGATAGCGCAATGTATTTATGCGGGTACCATGACTGACACCGGGTCTTTCCGGTTCGCTTCTACTTCGGCCAGGGTGCACCGGATGGTAGCAGACCTGCTTGACCGTGGTTTAAAACACGAGCTGATCCACCAGGCCATTTATGATAATTTCCTGGAAAACCGCCTCCGTTTTATCGGCCACAGCCTGTTGCACCGTATGGAAGTATTCTATGAATACAATACCGCCATGATGGCCATTCCATATGCTGATCTCAAGCGCTTTGACCTGCAGACCGGGGATACGGAGGGACTGGTAAATTTCCTGCTGTCTATTCAGGGTATCAAGATGGCTGCCCTGATCATTGACAGAAGAGAGGAAATAAAGCTATCTTTCCGCTCCAAAGGCGATTTTGACGTAAATACCTTTGCCCGTAAATATTTTGAAGGCGGAGGCCATTTTAACGCAGCCGGCGGCAGAAGCGCAGACTCACTTGAAAAGACCGTACAGCGTTTTATCAAGGCGGTGGAAGAGAATGAGGACCTGCTGCAATAGCCGGGAAGTTTGAATGTTTGGAAGTTTAAAAGTTTGACACGTTCGCGAAGGCGACCTTCAAACCATCAAACTTTCAAACTGTGAACTTTGAACAACGAAACTTTACCTATTAATACGTATAATACTCAGAGATGAAAAGAAACAATCAGTTACTTGTTGCAGCATTAGGCCTGTTTATGGCCAGCTGCGGTACCGGCGGTGTCAAGAAAACACCCAATGGTGTAGAATACACCGTACACAAATCTGGCAGCGGTGCGCAGCTTAAGCTGGGCGATACGGTGCTGATGAACATTACTCAGCGTTTGAACGATTCCATCCTCGCAGAGTCCCGCAAACTGGTGGGCGCTCCTGTACCGGTGCTGATCCAGAAATCAGTGAACAAGTATGACCTGATGGAAGGCCTGGCCCTGCTGAAAGAGGGCGACAGCGCTACCTTCATTATACCCTGGGATTCATTACCCGAGCCTCGTCCGCCGTTCGGTAAAAAAGGCGACCAGATCAGGGTAACCTTCGCCGTTGATTACAAGTATTCTGCCAGCCAGCAGACTGCTAAAGACGAGAAGGTGATCAAGGAATACCTGGACAAGAACAAACTGAACGCAAATAAAACTGCTGAAGGCGTATATGTTGCAGTAAGCCAGAATGGTACAGGCGACAAGCCCCATGAAGGCGACACCGTATTTGTACACTACACCGGTAAGCTGCTGAACGGCAAAACTTTTGATTCCAGCCTGGATTCTACCATGAGGCCCGGCATGCCGCTGGAACCTATCAAGTTCCCCATCGGCCAGGGTTTTGTGATCAAAGGCTGGGATGCCGGTATCGGCGCCCTGAACAAAGGTTCCAAAGCTACGCTGGTAATTCCTTCTGCACTGGCTTACGGCTTACAGGGAAGTCCCCCGGCTATCCCCGGTAACTCTGTACTGGTATTTGACGTACAACTGGTAGATGTTAAACCAGGTAAAGCGCCGGCTGCACCTGCTCCTGCTAAATAAGGTAACTTAAAACAGATTAGTATAAAAAGGAAAAGCGAAGTGATCCCCACTTCGCTTTTCCTTTTTTTATAACAGTTAATTTCAGCCGGTGGCAGAACAGCTTACTGTACTTCTCCGTCTACCAGCACTTCATACATCTTGATCTTCAGCTCTTCCAGCGAAACATCCTGCACCAGCTTTCCATCCTGCGCATAGGAGATAGTGGCTCTTTCTTCAGATACCACAATTGCCAGGTTATCACTATGCTCCGTAATACCTACCGCAGAACGGTGACGCAGGCCAATACGGGTAGGCAGGTTGGGATTATCGGAAACCGGCAGTATCACTTTAGCCGCCAGTATCTTATTGCCAACAATAATAAGGGCGCCATCATGCAGGGGACTACCCTTGGCAAATATGCTCTCTATCAGTTTGGCGCTGATGTTACAGTCCAGCGAAATACTGCTGGCCGTATCAAACTTCACCCTGTGCGTGGTAGCCAGCACAATGAGCGCACCCGTATGCCTGGCAGAGAGATGCGCTACGGCGGTGATCACTTCATTGATGATATTTTCTTCTTCACGGTAGCTTTTAAACTTATCCGGCATAAACAGCTTGGTGAAAAAACTGTCTTTACTGATCGGTGTTTTCTTGCCCAGCACCAGCAGGAACTTGCGGATCTCAGGCTGAAATATGATAATAATGGCAATGATGCCTACATTAATGAAGTTCTGCAGAATATTGGTCAGTATAGGCATACCCAGGGCCTGTACAATAAAATAGGCCAGCCATACCATGAGCAGTCCCACAAAAATGTTGAAAGCAAGACTGCCCTTCAGGAGCCTGTATAATTGTATGACCAGGAAAATAACGATCAGCAGATCCAGTATATTCAGCCAGTTAAACCTATTACCGTAAAATTGAAACATATCCATAAACGTAAAAATAGGAAAAGTTTGAATGTTTAAAGGTCTGAGGTTGATAGTTTAACTATCAAACTATACGATATTGCTGATATACTGCCATATTTTCACTGCTTCGGCGGCTGGTTTTACATCGTGTACACGCAGCAGCTGAACGCCTTGCTGCAATGCCAGTGTATGGATCACCGTGGTGCCGTTGAGCGCTGCTTCCGGGGTGGTCTCCAGCAGGCGGTAGATCATGGATTTGCGGGATACGCCCGCCAGCAGGGGGCATTCCAGCTCGCCAAACAGCTGCAGGTGACGCAGTAAGGTATAGTTGTGGGCCATGGTCTTGCCAAAGCCAAAACCGGGATCTATGATCACGTCGTCAATACCCGCGGCCCGGCATTGTGCCAGCTTTTTAATGAAATAGTCCAGCACTTCCTGCACCACATTATCATATTGGGGATCCTGCTGCATGGTAAGAGGCGTACCTTTCATGTGCATGGCGATATAGGGTACCTGCAGGCGTCCTGCAGTGCCAAGCATACCGGGGTCCATCTCACCGGCGCTGATATCGTTAATGATGGCGGCCCCCGCCTGTACGGCCTTTTCTGCAACGCCGGCATACCAGGTGTCTACAGAGATCACCGCTTCGGGAAACTGGTTGATAATGGCATGTACGGCGGGCAGCAAACGGTCGGTTTCCTCCTGTTCGCCTGCTGTTTGCGCACCGGGCCTGCTGCTTTGCGCGCCCAGGTCAAGGATAGCGGCCCCTTCTGCGAGGTGCCGCGCTGCCTGTTCCAATACATGGTGCAGGTGTTTGCTGCGGCTGGCTGCGTAGAATGAATCGTCCGTGATGTTGATGATGCCCATGATCAGGGGCGTGGAAAGGTCCAGCAGTTTGCCGCGGCAGTTGATGGTATATGGCGTTAATTTCATTCCCACATTTTTCATTATTTTGCCCTGCAAATTAAAATTTATTGCCTTAATAACGATCATGAATAAAACCAGCGAGCAGTACCAGCGGGCCATGGCAGCATGTAAGGATATCTTTATCAAGAAAACCAGGGACTATGGCACTTCCTGGCGTGTGTTAAGGCCCATATCCGTAACAGACCAGATCTTTATTAAGGCGCAGCGTATCCGCACCATACAGGAGCTGGGCACGCAGAAAGTAGGCGATCATATTGACGGCGAATTCCGCGGTATTGTGAACTATGGCGTGATCGGCCTGATACAGCTCAGCCAGCAGGATAAAGACAATCCTTACCAGGACCTGCCCGTGGAAGAAGTGTCCCGCCGCTATGATGAGCAGATCCGCTTCGTACAGCAGGTCATGGAAGACAAAAACCACGACTATGGCGAAGCCTGGCGGGACATGAGCCAGGAATCCTTTGTAGACCTTATTCTCACCAAGCTGCTCCGCATCAAGCAGATACTCCGCAACGACGGAAAAACGCTGATCTCTGAGGGGATAGAGGCCAACTACGTTGATATTATCAACTACGCGCTGTTCGCGCTTATCAAGATGGAGGAGCAACACAATTAATAATTAATTATATTGAATCCATGAAAATTATCCTGAACCTATTTAGAATACTGGTAGGTGTTCTCTTTATCTTCTCCGGCCTTATCAAGGCCAATGACCCTTTAGGGCTCAGTTATAAGACGGACGAGTTCTTTGAGGTGCTGCACCTCACTTTTCTCTCGCCCTATTCACTGGCGTTCTCCGTGATCATGAATATATTCGAGATCGTAGCCGGGGTGGCGGTGCTGATCGGTTATCGCATGCGCATCTTTTCTTTCCTGCTGCTGCTGCTGATCGGCTTCTTCACCTTCCTGACGGCCTATGCGCTGTTCAGCGGCACCATTAAGGAGTGTGGCTGCTTTGGCGACTGTATCAAGCTGAGCGCCGAAGGCACTTTCTATAAAGATGTGGTGCTGCTGGTGATGATCCTGGTGATCTTCTTTTACCGTAACCGTATACAACCCCTGTTCCGTAATATGGCCAGCAACATTATCATGGCGCTGTCCCTGGTATTTGCGGCGGGCGTACAGTGGTATACGTTAAACCACCTGCCGTTTGTAGACTGCCTCGCCTATAAGGTAGGCAACAACATTCCCGAGAAAATGAAACTGCCGCCCGGCGCACAGCCTGATGTGTATGAGACCATGCTGATATATGAGAAGAACGGCGAGCGCAAGGAGTTCACCATGGAAAACTATCCATGGTCTGACAGTACCTGGGTGTTTGTAGACCGTAAGGATAAACTGGTGAAGAAAGGCAACGCAGAACCAGCCATTAAGGATTTTATCCTGACTGATTTTGATGGCGCGGATGTTACGCAGTCTATCCTCACAGAAAGCAAACCCGTATACCTCTTCCTGGTGCTGAACACCGCTAAAGCGGGCAAAGGCTGGGATGCCAAAATGAAGGCACTGCAGGAAAGAGAGCAGAAGGGTGAGATATACATCTATGGCGTTACGGGTTCCGGCAAGGAAGCGGTAGATGCTTTCAAGGCGCAGCATGGACTGCAGTTCCCCTTTGTGCAGATGGACGGCACTGCCATAAAAACGGCTGGCCGCAGCAATCCCTGCCTGATACAGTTAGAGCAGGGAACGATCAAAGGGAAATGGCATTATAATGATATACCTTAGATAGTTGCCAGGATCTGATTATGCACTTTCTTCTCAGGAAAACAGGTTACGGATTGCTGGTACTGCTCGGTGTAGTGGTGCTGGTGTTCCTGCTGTTCCAATGTATTGCCCGGCGATCCTGCCCGGCTTACGCTGGGGGCAGCGGGCAGACGTGGCCTCTCTTGAAAATGTACGGCGGGAACTGCACCTGGATCAGCCTTTACCCTATGCAGTTCCTGCTGTACCTGAACGATCTTTCTCCGGTAGCCGTGCATAACGAGCAGGAAGCCCGCGAGAAGCTGCACTATATAACGGTGATGCACGTATCCAAGTGCAGCATACTGGTGCTGAAAACCCCTTACCTGCGGCGTTCCTACCAGGGCAGGAAAGATGTGTGGGAGATCCTTACCGAAGCCCTGCCGGGTACCTTGCTGCTGGCGGTAGCGGCCATGCTCTTTGCCACCGTGGCAGGTATTGCACTGGGTATTCTCTCTGCCGTGAAGCAGCACACCTGGATGGATACCGGCGCCGTATTTGCGAGTGTGCTGGGCATATCGGCCCCTTCTTTTTTCACGGGTATTGTGCTGGCCTATCTCTTTGGTTTTGTGCTGAGCAATTATACGGGGCTGCATATGACGGGCAGCCTGTATGATGTGGATCCCTTTGCAGGCCGTATACTGAACCTGCGCAACCTGGTGCTGCCAGCCGTTACTTTGGGTATCCGTCCACTGGCTATCATAGTGCAGCTCACCCGCAGCGCCATGCTGGATGTACTGAACCAGGACTACATCCGCACGGCCTATGCCAAGGGTCTTGGCCGCCGGGCAGTGCTCTGGAAACATGCCCTGCGCAATGCGCTCAANCCCGTGATCACCGCCATNACCGGCTGGTTTGCAGAGCTGCTGGCGGGCGCATTTTTTTACGGAATATATCTTTGGATGGAAAGGCATCGGCAAGGTAACCGTAGATGCACTTGAAAAGTTTGATTTCCCCGTGCTGATGGGCGCTGTGCTGTTTACCGCAGGCATTTTCGTCATCATCAACCTGCTGGCAGATATTCTATACAGCATTGTGGACCCCAGGATCCGGCTCTGAGCCCCGGATCATCCGCTTTTTTAATTGCCCGCTTTCCCTTATATTCGTAAAGAACGTTCTGAAAAACCTTATTTAATCAATAACCAGGTGGCCGGCATCTGAAACCCTTTATTTATAAAACCCGTAAACAGTAGCACCCATGAAAAAAATGAGAACCCTTTTAATGGCAGCAGCCATTACCCTCGGCATTGGCGGCGCCGTAGCCGCCAGCTCCCAGTCTGCACCCACCTTATACTACAAGGCCAGCGGCGGTAATTTCTACCCCGCAGGCGTGGAGAATTATGACTTTATATGCGCCTGGGACCATTCCAGCACCTGTACATACACCTATAATCCATCTACCGGCGCTTATAAGGAGTATAAGCCAGGTAAGATACTGTGGCTGAGATAATTGCTAAGCACTGTTTTAGTCTCCCCCTGAATTACTATGGTTGAGTTCCTGTTCCGGTTTAGTTCCGGGACAGGATTTTTTTTTTAATTTTCTTGTAACAAAGGTTTTCACTGGTCGTCTTCCTAATATAAAACGGCAATTAAAGAGACGGGTTTGAGGTTTGAGGTTTGAAGTTCGTTGCAAGTTGGATGTTCAAGGCAGGTAAGCCATCTGAATTGAACTGCTAACCTTTAACGAACTTCAAACCTCAAACCTGAAACCTGGCACCTTCCGCCAGCATTGATTTATGTCTTTAGAACTGTTTCATTCCCAGGTACTTCCCATCAGGCCAAAGCTTTTTCGCTTTGCTTTCCGCCTGTTGAATAATGAGGAAGATGCCAAAGACATCATCCAGGATGCGCTGCTGAAGGTATGGAACCAGCAGGAGCGCATGCCGGAGCTGCAGAATATGGAGGCCTGGTGTATGCGTATTGTACGCAACCTGGCGCTGGACCGGCTGAAATCAAAAAAGTACCGGAATACCGAGGGACTTGACAGGGCAGGAGAGGTACCGGCCAATCACCAGCAAAGCCCGCACCTGGCGGCCGAACAGCAGGATGTAATGGGCAGGGTGCACCGCATCATCAATGCCCTGCCCGAAAAGTACCGCACCATTATTCAGTTGCGGGATATGGAAGGTTTCTCCTACCAGGAGATCTGTGACATACTGGAACTGACATTAAGCGAAGTAAAAATTAACCTGCACCGCGCCAGGAAATCGGTGCGGGAGCAACTGCAAAACATGCATGTATATGGATTACAATAAAATAAGAGCGCTGCTGGAGAAATATTGGGAAGCAGCAACATCCCTGGAGGAAGAGGAGCAGCTGCGTGAATTTTTTGTAACGCACCAGCAACCATTGCCGGATGACCTGCGGGAAGCAGCGCCCCTGTTCCGCTACTTCCAGCTGGAAATAGACCAGGAACTGCCTGCAGAACCGGCTGCCCGCGTGGTACCCATCACAAAGAAAGCCAGCCCCTGGCAGCATTGGATGAAATACGCCGCCGTACTGCTGATCATGGCAGGTATCGGTTACAGCATACAGCAGCAGCGGGAAAAGCAGCACCAGCTCATTGTAGCTGATTTCGGGGAGGATACCTACCAGGACCCGGAAGTGGCCTATAAGGAAACACAGAAAGCTTTACAGCTCTTGGCCAGGAACCTGAATAAAGGCACCGAGCAGATAGAAAAGCTCAGCTACTTCAACGAGGCTACCGATAAGATCAAGGATTAAACAGACTACTTACTACATATAAATATCAGCAAATGAAAAAGCTAACAATTATGCTGATGCTGGCGTTAGCCGCTCAGCAGCTACATGCACAAAGCGTAATAGACCGTTTCTTTGACAAGTATGAAGACGACCGTTCTTTCACATTGGTCAGCGTTACCCCCAAGATGTTCAGTATGTTCAGCAAACTGGATATTAATTCAGGAGAAGGGCAGCAGTTCATGTCTGTGGTGAAGAAGCTCAAAGGCCTCCGCATCCTGGCCAAGGAAGACGCGACAGATGGCAGTAAACTCTACAAAGAAGCGGCTGCATTCCTGACCAAAGATTTCGAAGAACTGATGACGGTAAGGGACAAGGAGAACGACCTCAAATTCCTGGTAAAGGAAAATGCAAAGGGCAATATCTCTGAACTGGTGATGCTGGTAGGCGGCACAAAGGAATTTGTTGCCATGAGCCTGGTAGGTGACATTGACCTGAACGAGATCTCCCAGATTGCCGGCAACATGAACATCCAGGGAATGGATAACCTCAAAAAACTCAAGAAAAATAATAAGCAATGAAACGTTGTATCATCCTCTCCGCCTTCCTGCTGATGGGCGCTATACCAGCCCTCTGCCAGCAAAAATACCTGAAGTCCTTTCAGCGCGAGTATTATGATAAGGCCACCACTTTCAGAATGGGACTGGGTTTCCTGATTAAGCTGGGCGCCAATGTAATACCCGCCAGCGCATTTGACGATGAAGACGGCGTAATTATAAAACGCATGTTCCGCAAGGTGAACAGCATGAAATTATACGTGATCAGTGCAGACGACAGCGAAACCATCAGTTCTAAGGATGTGCACCGCCTCAGGCAAACGCTGATAAGCAAATCGGGCCTGGAGCCATTGCTGGAAGTGCGCGATAAAGATAACTCCGTTTATATGCTTAACAAAGGAAAAGGAGATGAATTGGGCAACGTAGTGATGTTGATCAAAGACGAAAAAGAACTGGTGATGCTGCACTTCCACACCTCCATGCTGATGAGCGATATCCAGGGACTGATAGATAAGGCCATCGCCTCCAATAATCCTGGAACTAGTAATTAATAATCAGTCAGCGTATAATCACCTCCCGTACGGCGGGCTCTCCCAGCATCTCGTTCACCAGTTTTATGATCTTGTCTTTAGCGTAGTTCAGTTCCTGTTTGAGGGGGGCAACGTTGGTGGTGATGATGAGTTTTGCGTCTATCAGTTGTATGTTTTCCGTGTACCTGGCGATGGTTTTTCCCATCAGGTGTTCCCAGTTTTCCTGTATACGTACTTCCATCATCCGCGGTTTCAGGCGGCTTTTATTCATGTATTCGCGGAGAGCGTCTCCTATTGAACTGATTCCATGGCGCATGGATCAAAGATACCAAATTCCAAATACCAAATACCAAATACCAAACATAAGCGTAGCCATAACAGGCATACCCGCTTTACATTGGGCCACCTGCATTATTTTTTGGAATTTGGTATTTGGTATTTGGTATTTGGTATTTGATATTTCCTACATCATAGGGATGAGCTGGAAATTGTCAGCGTTGTTTTTGAAGGCTTCTTCCAGGCGGGAGGCGTGTGTGTCGGTGATAAAGACCTGTCCGTAACCGGGGCTGCAGACCAGCTGGATCAGACGGGATACTCTATCCTGGTCCAGCTTCTCAAATACGTCGTCCAGCAGCAGGAGGGGAGGGAACTGTTTACTGTTGCCTGATCACTTCTATATTGCGCCAGTTTAAGGGCAAAGAGGTAAGCTTTTTTCGCTGCCCCTGGGAGGCGTCTGGATTTCATAGGATGACTGTCCAGCAGGAAAAGGAGGTCGTCACGGTGAATACCGCCGCTGGTGCGCTGCAGCAGCATGTCCTTATGGCGGTTGGTCTTCAGCAGCTGAGCCAGGGGCTGATCCAGCAGTGCGCACTGGTACTCGATGCTGACCACTTCATGTTTCCCGGCCAGGTAATCGTACAGCTGCTGTACCTGTTGAATGAATGCCGGGAGAAATTCGCGCCGTTTCTCAAACACAGGTACACCGTGCTGCACCAGCTGCCGGTCAAATATATCCAGCAGGGCATCCTGGCTGGGGGCTGATGCATTAATGGTCTTTAGCAGGCTGTTCCGTTGCTGTAATATCTTATTATAGGTGATCAGGTTTTCGAGGTAGCCCGGGTAGAGCTGGGAGAGGAGGCCGTCCAGCCATTTACGGCGCTCTTCGCTGCCACCCAGGATGATCTCCGCATCGTCGGGGGCTATCATTACGGCGGGGAAGCGGCCAATGTGCTGGGAGAAGCGCTCGTAGGCCTCCCCGTTCAGGGAGATCTCTTTTTTACCCTCCTTGAGGGTACAGACCACGCGGCTCAGCTGGCCATCGCGTTCCAGCTGCCCTTCCAGCCGGAAACCATTGGTATTATACTGGGTATTCCTGGCCTCATTGCTGCTGAAATAGCTTTTGGTAAAGCACAGGTAATAAATGGCATCCAGCAGGTTGGTTTTGCCGCTGCCATTGCGGCCGCTGATGCCAATGATACGCTTCCCGAAACGGTAGGCCCGGTGTGTATAGTTCTTGAACTGGGTAAGCGCTATGTCAGTTACAGATAACAAAGGCGGAATGTTAAGGCTTTAAGCTGAATGCTGAAAGCGGAACACGGGGTGAACCCTGCCAGGGGCGTGCTGCGTTCTGCATTAAGCATTCAGCGTATTTTTTAATTGTAAACCACAAATTTACAGGGATTTGTTACAGTTATTTAGTTTTTAGGATTTTCCTGTTATATTTGCGGACAAATTTAGAAATAGTGGCTACTAAAACAGAAGCGAAGACGAAATTCACTAAGGAAACATACTTGTACTGGTATGAATTGATGCTCTTGCTGCGCCGCTTTGAAGAAAAGGCCGGACAGCTCTATGGTATGCAGAAGATCCGCGGTTTTTGCCACCTGTATATCGGGCAGGAAGCAATAGCAGCAGGCGCTATGACTGCTACCAAGCCTGAAGATAAATTCATTACAGCTTACCGCGACCACGCCCTGGCGATCGCGAAGGGGCTGACTGCCAATGAATGTATGGCGGAATTGTACGGCAAGGCTACCGGTTGTTCCAAAGGCAAGGGCGGTAGTATGCACTTCTTCTCCAAGGAGAAAGGCTTTTTCGGTGGTCACGGCATCGTGGGCGCCCAGATAGGTACCGGTGCAGGCCTGGCTTTTGCAGAGCAATACCAGGGTACAGATAATGTGGTACTGTGTTTCTTCGGTGATGGTGCTGCCCGTCAGGGTATCCTGCACGAAACTTTCAACATGGCTATGCTGTGGAAACTGCCGGTGATCTTCATCTGCGAGAACAACATGTACGCCATGGGTACTTCCGTAGAACGTACTTCCAACGTATTGGATATATATAAACTGGCTGACGCTTACGATATGCCGAGCGACACGATCGACGGCATGAGCTGCGAAGTAGTGGCTGAAGGCCTGGGAAGGGCAGTAAAACGCGCCCGCGAAGGCAACGGTCCTACCCTGATCGAGATCAAGACCTACCGTTACCGCGGCCACTCCATGAGCGATCCCGCCAAGTACCGCACCAAAGAAGAAGTAGAAGAATATAAGGAGAAAGATCCCATCAACCAGGTACTGAAGACGATCCAGAAAAATAAATGGGCAACTGACGAAGAGATCGAAGCGATCAACCAGAAAGTGAAGAACGAAGTAGAAGAATGTGTGAAGTTCGCAGAAGAATCTCCCTGGCCGGCTGATGATGAACTGTTGAAAGACGTTTACGTACAGCAGGATTATCCATTTATTGTGGACTAATAAAAATGCTATTAGCTATTAGCTGTTAGCCGTTAGCTGCTAGAAGCTAATAGCTAGCAGCTAAGAGCTTTACTAATTACCTATGAGTAAAAACTGATAACAAACTAAAAAATGGCAGAAACCAAACATAAAGCCGCTACACCCGCAACAACACAGCAGGACTTCGATCTGCAGGGCTCTTTGCACAAGGCAGAGGACCTCTACAACAACAATAAAAAGGTGATCAACATTGCCCTGCTGGCAGTGGTGGTGATAGTAGGCGGCTTCTTCGCCTATAACCGCTTCATCAAGGCCCCCAATGAAAGGAAGGCGCAGGAAATGATCTTCCACGCGCAGCAGTACTTTGCAGCAGACTCTTTCAAGCTGGCGCTGAATGGCGACGGCAACAACTACGGATTTATACAGGTGATCAATAAATATGGCGGCACCAAAGCCGGCAACCTCGCCAAATACAGTGCAGGCGTTAGCTATATCAGGCTGGGCGAATTCCAGAAAGGTATAGATATGCTGAAAGATTTCAACGCTAATGACAAACTGGTACAGGCATACGCTTATGGCCTTACCGGCGACGCCTATATGGAGCTGAACAAAACAGACGACGGTATTGCGTACTATAAAAAGGCCGGTCACTACAGCGATAATGAGCTGACTGCGCCCATGTACCTTTTCCGTGCAGGCCTGGCACTCGAAAAAGCCGGTAAAGCACAGGACGCCATCGCTATCTACAAAGAGATCAAAGAAAAATATCCGCAAACCAACGAAGGCCGCGAAATGGACAAGTACCTGGCGCGCCTGGGACAAGTAACGGAGTAAGGTTTTCAAATTCCAAATTCCAGCTGCCAAATTCCAAAGCTGGAATTGTGTTCAGCACCAGATTTTGGATTTTGGATCTTGGTATTTGAGATTTGGATATTGGTATTTGGAATTTATAGTTTTATGTCAATACATAACCAAACGTTATTGAATGATGCTGGCATTCTCCATTTAGAGGATGCCAGTGTTGTTATGATGTATACCGAATGGAACGATGCCGTTACCAATGAGCTGGTAGCCGGCTGTGAACGCACATTGGAACGGTATAAGATCTCGCGTGTCAGCAAATACCAGGTGCCGGGCGCGTTTGAATTGCCTTTTGCCTGTAAGCAGTATTGGGAAGCCACTAAAGGTACCGGGCGGCAACCTGGCGCTATTATTGCTTTCGGATGCGTGATACGCGGCGAAACACCGCATTTCGATTATGTATGTGATGCCGTTACTACCGGCATTACACAACTGAACCTCGAATTGCCGGTACCTGTTATATTTGGTATATTAACCGTAGATAATATGCAGCAGGCAACAGACCGACTGGGCGGCCCGCATGGGCACAAAGGGGAGGAAGCTGCCATTACTGCGCTGAAGATGATCGCTTTTCAGAGGAATTTAGGTGTTTAAAGTTTGAGGTTGGAGGTTCGTTAGATGTTGGCAGGTTAGCGGCCTAAGCCTGGTTGGGACACTTGCCATAAACTTTTAACCTTTAACGAACTTCAAACCTCAAACTTCAAACCTCAAACTTTTGTTTATGAATGTACAGCTTTTCATACCGTGTTTTGTAGACCAGCTGTTCCCCGAGACCGGATTTAATATGGTGAAGGTGCTGGAAAAGCTGGGATGCAACGTGAGCTATAACCCCGAACAAACCTGCTGCGGGCAGCCCGCCTATAACGCAGGGTATTGGGACGAATGCCGCTCTGTAGCCACCAAATTTGTAAAGGACTTCCGAACATACGATTATATTGTCGCCCCCAGCGGATCATGTACCGGCTTTGTGCGTAACTACTATGGTAAGCTGTTCGATAACTCGGCGGCACATAATGAGGTGAAGCAGCTGCGCAAGAACATGTACGAGTTCACAGAATTCCTTACCGACGTGTTGCATGTAACAGATACCGGCGCCACCCTTAATGGCGTGGCTACCTATCACGACGCCTGCGGCGCCCTGAGAGAATGCGGTATCAAGCAGGGCCCCCGGCTGCTGCTATCAAAAGTAAGAGGCCTGGAACTGCGGGAAATGAATGACTGCGAGGTTTGCTGCGGCTTTGGCGGCACCTTCTCCGTAAAGTTCGAACCGATCTCCATCGGGATGGGCGAACAGAAAGTGCTGAACGCCATCGACAGCGGGGCGGATTACCTGATCTCCACCGATCTTTCCTGCCTCATGCACCTGGATGGATATATCCGTAAGCATGGGCACTCCATCAAAACCATGCACATTGCGGATGTGCTGGCAAGCGGGATCTGACATTTCAGGTTTGAAGTTTAAAGTGTTAAGTTTGAGGTTTGTTGAACGCGAAACGTTCATAACAAGGCTCCAGTTAATAATTCTTGGCTCAACCTTTAACTTTTAACTTCCAACAACTTCAAATCTCAAACCTCAAACTTCAAACTTTCTATATGAATTACTGGCTTGTTAAATCAGAACCATTCAAATACTCCTGGGACCAGTTTGTAAAAGACGGTAAAACTTTCTGGGATGGCGTGCGCAACTATGCCGCGCGTAACAACCTGAAGGCGATGAAAAAGGGAGACCAGGTATTTTTCTACCATAGCAATGAAGGCCTGGAAATAGTAGGGATCGCGGAAGTGGTGAAAGAACATTACCAGGACCCTACCACTACAGATCCTAACTGGGTAGTAGTAGACCTGAAACCGCTTAAACCGCTCAAGAAGCCCGTTACCCTGGCACAGGTAAAAGCAGATAAGCGCCTGGCCAACCTGCAGCTGGTAAGACTGGGAAGGCTGTCTGTAAGCGCAGTAACGCCGGAAGAATACAAGATTATTATGGAGCTGGCGGGTACCAAATAGGAAATTCCAAATTCCAAATTCCAAATACCAAATTCCAAAGAGCGAAGACTATTAGTTGCTTCACTCTTTGGAATTTTTATTTTGGAGTTTAGTGATTGGATGTTGGTATTTGGAATTTGGATTTTGGAATTTGGCCTGTGGTCTTTGGCCTTTGGGGATTTTACAAAAAAACTCCGGTTTCGGATTGCCCGGAACCGGAGTTTTCTGTGAACGGTGTGTTGTTAGATCCTAATTCTTTAACAGTTTTATCGTTTTGACAGCTTTGTTTTCAGACATTATCTGCAGGAAGTAAACGCCATGGTTCAGTTGTGCGTTGCCCAGATCCAGTCTTTCCATATACTGTCCTTTACCGCGGATGCCAAGGTCCTTGGTCAGGATCAGTCGTCCGGTCACATCCAGCAATCTTACGGTTACCCTGGTGTCGGCCTGTTGCTGGGTGTAGTACAGGTTGATGAAGGTATTGAACGGATTCGGGAATGCCTTTTCAACTGATACGCCGTTGGTAGCAGCATCTTCAGACTGTGTCAGTTTCGCGTCGTTGAGCGCGCCTGACAATGTTACCAGCTTGTTGGTGGTACGTCCGGCATCCATGGTGGCGCCAACTACCGGCAGATTTACCAGGCCACTGCTGTCGCCCAGCGGATACGCCTTGATCACCATTGCATTCAGGTAGCCGTAGTTCAGGTAAGTGTATACCTTAATGAATATATCACCGTTTTCGTCTGGTATCACATCGTTGATGGTAACGGTATTCTGGGTGTTGTCGTTTGCATCCAGTGTTACTACATGGCCGCCGATGCTGTATGCCGTGATCCTGGTACCGCCGCTGCCCCTGTTGCCCAGGAAGGTGAAGGAGTAGCGTTTGGTCTGATCCAGCCTGGTAATCCTTAACAGGGCCGTATCTGTTTCAGTGTAGTAAGATTCTGCCAGTACCTTGTCAGGATATACGCCGGAGTTGTTACCGGTTTGCATACCTGCAGGGTTGGTACCGGTAAAGTTATCTATGATCTGCATGGACATGTAGGTGTTTACACTATTGTCGTCCATCAGGTTGTTCATGGTAAGTCCTGCGAAAGGCAATGCGGCCGTATTGTTCCATGGTGCGTTGGCAATGCTGGTGGTAGTGGTGAAGTTGATCATTACACCATAAGCCATCGTGCCGCCGGCTGGCCACGTTGCTGTAGGCGGAGAACAGTGCGCCTGCCGCTGCCCTTACTTTGTAGAAGTAGACAGTGTTCTGGCTCAGATTGTTGTCTGCATACGTTGTTACATTCGGACCTACCGTAGTGATCAGGCTATAGGTACCGGTGGCGGATGTTGCGCGCCATACCTGGTAGCCTGTTTCGTTACTGGCCTTATCTGCCCAGTTCAGCTGTATGCTGGTCCTGGAATTAGCGGTAGCTGTGAGGTTGGATGGCGCCAGCGGTGTGCCGTCATCCACGTAAGACTGTATCACCAGTGCGTTCAGGTAAGCAGCCACAGAGCCGCTGGTTTGTCTTACAACAAAGACAATGTTCCCGCTTGCATCCGGTGTGAGGCCGTTGAGCTGAACGGTGTTGCTGGTATTGCTGGCGGCATTCAGCGTTACGGATTGTCCGCCTGCGGTATAAGTAGTGTTCCTGTTGTCGGATACGCTGGTACGGCTGCCAAAGAACACGAGGTTATATTTACGTGTGGCAGACAGTCCGCTGATGCGTATACGGCGGTCAGAATTGCTCTGGTCAAAGAAGAAGGTCTTCATCACTGCATCCGGGTATACACCGGAGTTATTGCCCGTTTCTGCACCTACGTTGTTAGCGCCGGTGAACTGGTCGAGCACCGTGATGTTGATACCGGTGGCAGCGCCTGCTTCATCCAGCAGGTTCGTGATGCCGGCGTTCACGTTCGGTAATGCATTGAAGTTGTTCCATGGTGCGCCTGCAGGTTCTACCTGGTTGGCGTTCACGTATACGGAAGTGATCTTCGCATCGGTTACCGTAACGGTAAAGCTTACACTGCTGGTATCGCCGGAATTGTCTTTGGCCCTGGCGGTGAGTGTATACTTGCCGATATCGCCTGCACCCGGAGTCAGGGTGAACCTGCCGGAGCCGTTGCCAAGATCCTGGAAGACGGCAAAGGCAGGGAGACCGGTGGCAGACAGGGTGATGACGTCTGTAGCGGCATCGGTGGCGGTGAAATTCACCTGCTGACTGGTGCCTGACTTCATGGTCACGTTGCTGATGGCAGCGATCACGGGCGCCTTGTTCGGTATCACCACGGCTATTGTATCGGTGTACTGTGATGCACCATAGCCATTCAGGCCTCTTACCCTGTAATACCAGGTGGTGGCACTGCCTGCGGTAGCATCCAGGTAACCGGTGGCATTTGCGTTGGTGGGATTTGCGTTCAGCACGGTGAATGGCCCTGCCTGGTTAGCGGAACGGGATACTTCGTACCCGGTTTCGTTAAAGGCCTGGTCGCTCCAGCTCAGCTGCACGCCATTGCTAACCACCTCTCCGCTGAAGTTGAGCGGTTTGGCAGGCGCTGATTCATCATCAAAGCTGGCGGTGATCACCATGGCGTTGATGTATGCATATTGAGATCCCGGCGCCGCTACTATGTTCATGGAGATACCGCCATTGGCATCGGGCCTTACATCATTGATAGACACGGTCTGGCTGGAGTTGTTCCGTGCATTCAGCGTTACCGTGGTACCGTTAATGGTATAGCTGGCCACACGGTCATCACTGATGCCTGCGCGGCTGCCAAACATGGTAAAGCTGTACTTGAACTGCGGATCCAGTCCGTTGAAGCGGATGGTCTGCAGATCCGTCGTGGTCCACCAGTTGGTCACCATCACTGCATCGGGGTAAACGCCGGAGTTGTTACCGGTATTGGCGCCCTGGTTATTGGTGTTCGTACCGCCGTTGACGTTCTGCCATGGGGTCAGGATGGTCATTGACATATTGGTAGTGCGTCCCAGCTGATCTTTCAGGGCAGGGAATACATCATTCTGCGCAGGCCGTTTGTTGGTATTGAACCATGGTGATGGCGGCGCCCATGCACCGTCTCCAAAGTCTATGTAAACGGTGTAGTTGGGGTTCACATCCGTTACCGTGATCGTGAATGACCTGGTATCGAATGCGCCTTTACCGTCATCTACTTTTACTGTTACGTTATAAACGCCTGCATCGGCATATCCGGGGTTGAGCTGGATCTGTGCCGTATTGCCTTCAGGCGACAGCACTGCGAAGGCAGGCAGACCGGTGGCAGACCAGTTGGTCGGGTCGCCGCTGTTTGCATCGCTGGAGCTGAGGTTCACCACAGCAGATCCTTTTTCGGCCAGGCTTACGTTCGAGATCGGGCTTAACTGGGGCATGAAGTTGTCGTTCACCGTCAGGGTGAAGGTGGCCGTAGTACTGCCGTTATGCTCGTCTGTTGCCTTTATCTGTATGTTATATACGCCCTGGTCGCCTGCACCCGGAGAGAAGATCAGGTTAACGCCTCCGTCGCCGGAAGGTGTAATAGCACCGAATGCCGGCAGGTTGGGCGATGTGATCGTTACATCTTCTCCATCCGGATCCACTGCACCGATCTGGAAGCTGGTCTGTGTGCCGTAGCGCATCGTCCTGTCTTCCGTACCTACAATCTCGGGCAAGCCGTTCAGCGTGGTGGCATTCACGGTGTTGGTGTATGAGCTGTTGCCGCCATCGTTCTTTGCACGCACCCTGTAGTAGAAGAGCGAGTTGGCAAAGAGGCCCGAATCAGCGTATGCAGCCTGTGCGCCGGCGTTGGGCGGCGTAGTGGCAATGAGCACAAAGTTGCTGGCGTCATTAGCAGAACGGTATATTTCAAAGCCTGTTTCTGTGGTGGAATTATCTTTCCATGTCAGATCGATCCGGTTGCCGGAAACGGCTGTAGCCACCAGCAAAGTGGGTGCAGGCGGTATAGCCGGCAGTACTGCTGTTCTTGCAGAAGCAGTAGAAGTAAAGCCGGAGCTGCCATTATTATTGATGGTTTTCAGCCTGTAGTAGTAAGTCGTGTTCGGGTTTAAAGCGGTGTCTGTAAAGCTGGTCACGTTAGCGGCAGTTCTGCCTACGATGGTGTACGTACCGCCGGAGGAGGTGCTCCTGTATACTTCAAAACCGGTTTCGTTGGTAACGCTGTTATTCCAGCTCACTTTCAGCTTGGTATGAGAAACAACGGAAGCGGATATACCCGAAGGTGCGGAGGGCGCTGCGCCCAGGCTGAGGTTATCCCTGAATGCGGAGTTGGGGATCTGCGTACGGGAGTTTATTCCCACGTTGTTCCTCCAGTATAAACGGATCTCATCTGATCCTGTACGGTCAAAGTAAGTCAGTACAATGGGATAGGTACCTGCAGCCAGTGTGATGGTACCGCTTCTGTACTGGGCGTTGTGGATGCCGTCATTATTCACCAGCGCAGTAGCGTTTGCGCTATATGGCGTATTGATATACAGCTTGCTGCCCGCATCGGAGTAGGTCTCGAATGTATAGGTGCCGGTGGTGGGTATGTTAATATAACCTTCCCACATGATGGCGAAGTTGTCTGATCTGTTCCTTACGTTCTTGTCTACATTGGCGCTGACACCTGTTTTTATCGGCGTCAGGCTATTGAAGTCAGGCAGGTTGTTCCATGAACCTTCATAGTATTTATAGGTAAGGCCGCTTGTATTCTGTGCAATGGCAACCACCTGGTTGCTGGCCGGAGATTCGTTGCCGGCGGCATCCCTGGCTTTTACAACAAAGGTGTAGGTGGTACCAAAGTTAAGGCCATAAGCTACAAACGTCTGGGTGCCTGTACCTATCTGTGGTATAGAGAAGCTCTTCTTACCGTTGATATAGATGTCATACCTGTCAATGCCTACGTCGTCTGTAGCAGAAGACCAGCTGAGGCTTGCGGAGGTACGGGTAACGGAGCCTACGGTGAGGTTACCCGGGGCGGTAGGCGGTTTGTTATCTGCCAGGGTGGTAGCCGTGGCTTCATTGCTCACCGGGGCGGCGCCGTTATTGTTCACGGAGCGTACAATAAAGTAATACTGTGTATTGTTCTCCAGGCCATTGTTGGTGAAGGTGCGTACATCCGTAGCCGTTTTACCTGCGAGTGTATAGGGGCCACCGGGTGATGTTGCACGGTATATTTCAAAGAAGGTTTCATTGTACTGTGGAGAAGGCTTATCGCTCCAGTCAAGTTTGATCGCTGTTTTGGAAGTGGCGGTGGCCACCAGGCCGTTGGCAGCGTCTGGTGCAGGGGCGCCGCTGGCGCTGATCACCTTGAAGGGGCTGGACAGATTGCTGGAACAGCCGAACTGCTCGGTTACACGGGCAACATAATTACCCGGCTGGCGGGCCGTAAACGTGCTTGCCCTGCCGATCGTATCNCCTGTGTGCCTTGTCTTAACCATTGGTAGCTGGCATATCCTTCGGGCAGTGAAAGTACAACACTGTCCTTACCTTCAGGGGTAGGCAGCACATTGCTCTGGATACCGGCCATCATGATATCGGGAGTAACCGTAGGCGTCTTGGTCTTGATCACAATGGGGATACGGGACCACTCTGACCACCGGGAGCCGCTCCTGATACGGGCATCGTAGGTACCGAAGCTGGTAGCCGTATAGGTATTGCCGGTAGCGCCGGCAATAATAACACCGTCTTTCCGCCACTGGTATTGGTCAAACCCTGCTGTGAGGCCCAGCACTGCGTTGACGGGGGTACCGGGGCAAAACTCGGTCTGGCCGTATAAAGCCCAGGGGTTGGACTTATACTGCCGCATAACAAAGGGAAAGTAATCCGCTTCATTCCATACCAGGTTCCAGATGCCGTGCCCCTGGCCCGCGTAGATCTTCAGCTTATAATTGGCGCCTACTGATTTGGCAGTAGACTCTATGAGCTGTGCAACCTGGGGTGGCGGATTTTTGTCAGCACCCCCCTGCAAATGCCATACTGAGGTCCATTTCCAGGTTTGTATGTTATCATCATAAGTATCCAGCGCCGCACTGATAGGAGTAGCTGCGGCCACCAGTTTGGGGTAACGGAACATGAAGTCCCAGCAGGCTGCACCGCCGCCGGAAAGACCGTTCACGATCACCCGGAAAGGATCCACATTCAGTTGTGGAACAAAGAAGTTGTTGATCAGTTCATTCACATAGTCATATTGGGTAGGCCCAAAATAACCGAACTGGTTCTGGGGATATAACAGGAAACCGTCATAGGCGCCGGATGCAATGCGCTGGTCATGCACCTGTCCGCCATGGAACAGCTGATACTCATTATCATATAAACCGCCCTTCTCGCCTATACCATGCCAGAATACGATAATGGGATACTTCTTACTGGTATCCGCCGCATTGAAATTCTTTGGATAATGCAGCCTGAACTGCATGCCTTTGTAGATGTAACATTTGTAGCCTGAACTGTTCCAGCTTACACGGGCAGTTCTAACCCACTTACCGATCTGGCCCCAGGTTGGCTGGGCCGGGGGGCTGGAGGGGTTATAAGTTACAACGGGGTCATTGGGATTTAAAACCTGTGCCCAAGATGTTTGTGTGCTGAACAATACCAGCAACACGAGTCGCAAGTAAAATTTTAACATATGTAATGATTGAGTATCCGGTAATCGTTGTTTACCAGGCTCGTTCATTGGATGTGGCCAAATAAAAAGAAATCACTAAACGTGGTGGTTTTGTCCAGGAGATGGTCAGAAGAGAAAGTTTTGTCCCCAACAAGATTCAGTATACTGCAATTTAGAAATTTAAAATCGACACTTTCAAAAAAAGTTGGTAAACCGCTGAAAATAGCAGGTAAATTGCAGGATTTTGCCTTTAAACGTTATTAACACCCCACCAGGAATTTACTCTTGTTCCCGAGTATCCGTTTTGCAAGTTGTAAGGTCCAGATCGAAAGTGCCATTACTATAATCAAACAAACGGCCCAGATAAGCAGGTTGCCCGGCATCGGGCGATGAAATGCCAGTTGGTAGCCCCCCCTTAATAACAGCACAAAAAAGTAGTGCACAAAGTATATGCCGAAGCTGTACACCGCCAGCGTGTCTACCACCCGGGGCACGTACTTCTCAAGCCTCCACAGCCAGTACAGGTAAAATGGACAGAACAGCATCTTGTGCGTATAGTCTACCGGGTCGTAGAAAGGTTTGCTCACAAAGTAGTTCAATACGAGGAATGCGATGGGCAGTACGGTGATCGCTACCCAGTACTTTTGGGCAAACACCAGGAACTGGTCTTTAAACCGGCTCAGGAACATACCAAAAACATACACGGAAAGGAAGTGAACGGCCATAACCAGGGTATCGCTCAACACGCTGCGCTGTACGATATAAGATAGTATTACCAAAGGCACGAGTGACCCGTACAATACCGGTTTGCGGTCCATATATAATAATACCGGGGCGATCAGGTAATACAAAGCGATCATGGGGATAAACCACAGCTGTTGCAGGTGGGCCCCATGCAGCAGGTAATAGCCGGCCTGTTCCCAGCGTGGCCAGGAGCCGAAGTCAGGATGATCTTCCAGTGTAAAGCCATTAATATCCTGTGTAACCACACGGTACACAATCACCGGCGCCGACAGCAGGAGGTAGGGACAGATCACGTTCTGGAACTTCTTCACCAGGTAGTCTTTATACTCAAACTTTGCAGATAAATGCTGGAACAGGTAGCCTGCAATGAACAGGAACAGGATGGTGGAGTTCTGCATGATAATATCCAGTATCTTATGCGATACAGACCCTTCTTTCCAGTTCAGCAGTATATGCGCACCCACTACATAAATGATAGCCACCCCACGGAAGTTGTGGATGTAGCTGATGAATTTCTTCTTCGGTGCAGCAGTGTTGGCCGCTGCTGCTATGGGCGCTGATACGGGCGTTTCAGTTGCTACGGACAATTGTTTCTCCATTTTCTGCAATTTGGATGTTGGCATTAGGAACTTTATTGGAACGTTTTGCTTTTTCCCAGGCGGCTGACTGACTCCTGGTCAGGTAGCGGTAAAAGCCCTGGTACACCGCTATGTTCATAAATAGAAAATAAAAAGGGATATAGAACAGGCTGATCTTCGTATTACGCGCAGCCAGTTTGTACCCGGTGAACGCAGCCAGGTATCCCAGTACCTGGATGGCCAGGCAGGCAGGGTAGAACCATCCGCCTGCGTAAACGGCCAGTACAATATTGCTCAGCAACAGCACCAGCAGGCTTAAAGGGCTCAGGGTCCATCGCAGCACCCGGTGCGAGATATACTGGAAAGAAACCACCGGGAACCTGAAAATGTTCAGTAATGCGCGCAGCATTACAATGGATTGAAACCCTCCCGCGCTGATGCGGATCTTCCGCTTGTGCTCTTCACTGATAGAGTCAGAGGGTGTTTCCATGGCATAGGCATCGGGCGCATACGCAATACGGTAACCTTTGATGTTAATGCGCAGGGAGATCACAAAATCGTCCAGGATCACATCTTCCTCTACCGGCTCAAAGAGCGCCGTACGGATGGAGAACAGCTCTCCGGCTGCGCCTACTACAGAATACAGCTCGGCGTCCAGGCGCTTGAGGAAAGACTCGTACTTCCAGTAAACGCCTTCAGTAGCTGCCGCACCTGCTGCGCCGCTGCTGATCACCTTTTTTTCACCGGCTACCCCACCGGTACGTTCATCTGCATAGTGCCGCACAATGTTGCGGACGGCGGCGGTATTCAACAGGGTGTTGGCGTCGCAGAAGATCACGTAGGGACTTTGTACGTGTTCCATTGCCCGGTTCAGGGCCGCTGTTTTACCGTTGCGGGCATTGGAATGCAGCAATTGTATTTCAGGGTAACGGGAGATAATGGCAGGGGTATCATCTGTAGACCCGTCTGTAATAAAGAGCAGTTGCAGCTTTTCTTTGGGGTAATCCAGCTCCAGCGTGTTTACTATCTTCTCTTCGATCACCGCTTCTTCATTATAGGCAGCCACTATCAGCGTCACTTCCGGCTCAAAGGGGGCTGTGGCCGGACGGGCTTTTGTCCTAAGGCGTTTGACCTTTACGAGCGCCCACAATAGTATGCCGTATCCTATATAATTATAGAACAGGATAAAAAAGCTGGCATAGAAAAGTATGTAAGTGAAACGCATATTTTATGTCTGTTTTGCTGCGCGTTGCAGGCAGGCGCAGTAGCCTGTTACGGTACATTTTTTTAGTGTCACAAAAAAAGCGTCGCCAAACAGCCGTCTGAATACTTTACCGGCAATCCCCCTCATGGGCCGGTCTCTTTTTTCAAAATGGGCCAGTATGTTATGACGCTGTTCTACGCTGCAGTCAAAGAAAGACTGGCCGTATTGCGAACGTGCATAGGCTGCCAGTTCTTCCAGTCCCTGCAGGAACCTGTGCTGGGCGCCTACCGGTGTACCTTCCTTTATCATGGTAATGATAAGCTCGGGTACGCCCGCATCTTTTGCACCCGGTGTGCCGGCACGTGGTATAATTGTTTCTGCCAGTTCTGCGATGAGGGACCTGTAATGATACAGCAGTCCCAGGTCCGGCGTTCTGTAAAGCCAGTGCCCTTTCAGCCTGGCTGCTGTGGTGATGTTGCTTTCGGCAGACCACAGCCATCCTCTCAAAGCTTTCGTCCTGTTCATGCGTATAGGGAATTATCAATCGGTATTCTTAAACTGCAACAGCCATTCGTAAATATTCATACCGTTCTCCCTGTGTGCGGGATTATAATATTCCTCCCAGCAGCAATGTCCTCCATTATATACGGTAAAACCTCGTTAAACCGGGTTTATACCGGTTGGTACTGTCTACATATGAGCGGGCGTTTTTCAGGAAGTAACCATCCTGCGCACCGGCAAAGTACCAGGTATGTATGTTTTCGTCAGCAGCCAGTTTATACCTTTTCAGGTAAGGACTGTCCAGGATGGGGGGCGACATCGTAACGCAGGCAGCAATACGTTTAGACAAGGTTTTGCTGTGCGTTTTGGCAGATTCTACCGACCAGCCTCCCGCGCTGTAGCCGGTGAGGTAAACGCGGCTGGGATCTACCGGGTAATTTTTCAGAATGTCGTCCAGCATCGGTTCTACATCCTGCGGCGCAAAAGACCAGCTTTCAGCCAACGGCGCCACAACGATGAACTCATACTTTTTATTATCCTTCGGGTTCACTGCTTCGATCTTCTTTCCTTCATGTATCTGCCTCGCTACTCCCTGCCGGAAGATCTTGCTCAGGTCGTGCCCTGCAATGCTTCTTCCGTGAAAGCAGATCAGCAGGGGGTACTTTTTACCCTTACTGATGTTTTCAGGTGTCAGTATCAGCGCCTGCCTTGTTTGCCAGGGACTGATCTTAACGGTAATAGGTTTCATGGGGGCATATTGCCCGTCTGCACCGGTATGCAGCACCAGGCTGCACAGCAGTACAAAGTTCTTTAAGAACATAACATTTCATTTAATAGGTTAGGGAAGTCTCATAACTTCTTCCAGCGTCATGCCTACTATTCCTTCCAGTATAAGTTTTGTTTGCCGGAAGTTTCTTTCCAGCTCTACCTTCTGTACCATTTCTGCGTTGTACTGGCGGTAGGCTTCTTTATAGATATCAATAGGTACTGTATTGTCTCCCGCACGGAATTTCTCTTCTACCTGGTTATAGTTCAGCAATGCATCTTCCATGATAGGCAGGTGCAGCTCCATCAGCTTTTTAGCGGCGGCATAATCCTCATAAGCCTGTAATACCCTGGCCTTGATGATCAGCGCCTGTGATTCCTTTTGTTTCTGGGCCAGTTTCCCTTCTGCCTTGGCCCTCTTTATTTCATTAGGGATGCTAACGAAATGCCCCAGCGGGAAGGTAACCCCGAAATTGTAACGGGGGTAAAAGTTCTGGTTGGCGTTCAGATCATTGCTGCGGCCTTTAATGGTGAATTCATTCAGGTTACCTGAAGCAACGAAGTGGTTAGCCCACTGTGCGGTGGCCACACGCGTATTGTATTTGGCAATATCCTTACGATCATCGAATTGTTTTACATCCGGGCTTTGCAATGCCAGTTCCACCAGCTTCTGCTTAAAACGTGCCACTGCAGGCGGATCTGCTGGCAGCTTCAGTAGTACTTCGGTATCGGGTTGCTGTTGCGCATTCGCCGCCAGACCTATGCAAACAAACAGCAGTAAAATGTAGGCCTTTTTCATCAGTTAATAGTTTGTCTTTAGTTAATTTGCTGATATAATATTCATTACATCAGTTACTGTTTAATAATTGTTGTTTTTTTGTCCCCTGATGAGATCACACACTACATTTTCCCTCTCTAAGAAAATCAGCAGGTGATATCATCCGTTAATAGTTACTCTTTAAGATATTTTACTTTGATAGCTACGGCTATGAAGGCAAACAACATAATGGACGATTCCACTAAAGTGAAAGTATCCTGTGCGTATTCAGAAACGGCGGCGGCAAAGCTTGCAGAGGCAAGCCCTATCATCAGCAGCCGGTCCAGCTCAGTGTCAGACCGGAAATAATTACCCACCGCAGTTTGTATTAGAAAATAGAAAACGCCTGCCACCAGGAACATACTCAGCCAGCCAGTTTCCAGCACTGCGCGCAGGTAGCCGTTGTCGCACTGGAAGCCTGCCAGCGCATGGCCGGGATAATAAGTGTCTCCGTTACCACCGGTGGTATTGATGCCGCCTCCCATAGGGTGAGAATGCATGAAGGGCCGGATGCGGCTGCGGTTCCTGTCGCGCACGTTTACAGATTCATCCTGCTCGCCAATAAAGGCGGTTCTTACCCTGTTCACAGTAGGGTTTCCATGGATGGGGCCATAGAGAATGACCAGTCCGAAGAACGCAAAACCCATCGCTATCAATATCGTATTGCGCTTATGCAGGTTCGCTATAAAAAAGATCATCAGGCCCAGTGGCAGCATCACATAGCCGGTACGGGTACCGGAATATCCCAAAGCCAGTGTATGCAGCACCACGGAAATACCCAGCAGCACCTTTCGCTTCAGGTTGATGGCGCTCAGGTTGGCCGTGAGCAATACCAGCATAAAGGTGATATTACAGGCCAGGATGATACCCAGCACTGCTGCGTCAGACATAAATGAATACAGCCTGAGACCAAAGATGATCACCGTGGTCTTGTATTTTTCGGGATACTTGGCCATATAGGCCTTTTCGTACCACATCAGGCCAAACCACTGTTGTATACAGCAATACAAAGCAGCGGCGGTGCCCAGTATCAGCCAGAACTTGAAGAAATTGTACACATCCTTCATGCTGTTGAACACGTTCAGGCCAATGTACAGGAAGAAGTAACTGCGCAGGGCTACCCGCATAAAAACATACCATCCCAGCAATGAGCTGCCTGCAGGGTTGAAGAGCTGTGCGACCAATATCAGCAGGTAGAGGTACAGGCAAACCAGTATCGGGTTGCTCAGCTTTACCTTGCGGATCGTTTTATCTCCCCGTTTGAAGATACAGCCCAGCAGGGTACACAGCAGCAGGCCATCCATCGCCACACCTTTACTCAGCTCTGTACCCGCCATGCGTTCTATCATGGGCAGTATGAAGGTGACCGTGATATAAATATAGAACCCCAGGCGGTAGTTGATCACGCATACCAATCCCACAGCACCACCCACGATCAGCACACTGAGCCCGATGCCGATCTTCGCATCCAGGGATGCGAGATAAGTGATCACCGGTACGATCAGTATCCAGAGCAGTACCATGAAGGCCTTGTTGATATTTCTGCGTGTCAGTTGCATGTATTAAAAGAAAAAGGTTTTTGCCAGCAACATTAAAATGACGATGGCTGCAAAGGCCAGTATCAGCGCCCGGTGCACTCCCTCATTGACCATTTTATTGTCCTTTTTCATTGTCGTTATTTTTTTGGTATGGTGGTTAATGCTGCAGCAGGCGTTTTAAACGGCCCTACAAACAGGAAGTCCATCCGCAGCAGCAGGCAAACCCTGTACAGCACCAGCGATAACAGTATGCCCGCTGTCACCAGTATGAATGTCATCATGGGCATGCTGATGGCCAGTCCGGTACGCAGCAGTGCCGTACGCAGCAGGAAAACAATACCCAGGTGCAGCAGGTATATATACAATGAATGATGCCCCAGCGTCTGCAGAAAGCTAAGCTTCCTGTACTTCGCCAGCAGGAAAGAGATCATGATCACCAGGATCACTCCCAGCATGGCCAGGGCGGAAAAGAGATAGATATTTGCTTCCGGGTGCTTCATGCAATAGTACTGTGCCAGTACAAATGCAGGCAGCAGCAGTAATGCATTGTAACCTTTGCCCAGTTGCTGCTGCACCTTATCATTGAAAAAGTAAGGCGCGCTCAGGTGCCCCAGGCAGAAAAAGATATAGAACATCATCACGTCAGACAGGGTGCTGATATCGTATACAAAAGGGATCAGGGCTGGCAGTAACAGTCCGAGCAGGATCTGCACCGGCGCATTCAATTTCAGCACAGTATGCGTGAAGAGATACAGGGCCGATACATTGAACAGGGCAAAGAGGTACCATTGCTGCAGCATGCCCCGCGGATGGATCAGTATATCTATATAATTGCCCACTCCGCGTTTAAAATTGGTGTAGTCTGAAAAAATGATCTGCAGCGTAAGCTGTATAAAGCACCATAATACATAGGGATAAAGCAGCGTATTGACCTTGGTAACCAGGTAATCGCCGGGTCCTCTTTTTTTCAGACTGGATGAAAAGAACAGTCCTGAAAGAAAAAAGAACAGCGGCATGCGGAATCCATACAACATTTCGTTGGCGTCCATCAGCAAAGGATCTGCCGTTACACCGCTGTACAATAAACCATATAATACGTGCCGGTACACTACAAATATAATTGCGATGCCTTTTGCGTAATCTACCCAGGCGTAACGCCCCGATACCTCAGGCCGGAATGAAAAAATAAATTTCAAATGCTCGGAAAGGCGCATGCTATTCGTTTTTCGACTACTACAGTTCCAGGTAGTCCTCATTTACATTGTTCAGTACTGCTCCCAGCATTTTGCCATTCAGGCTTTGCAGGAACTGAATTGATTCCTTATCGTTCTGTTTCATAGAGAGCCTGGAAGAAAATACCGCTATTACGCTATCAACATAAGCCACCAGCTCTTTACTGTCGGTATAATCGTTCAGGGGTGCTCCTTCCAGCAGCACATAGTCGTAATAGGTTTTGAGCTGCGGCAGATAATTCAGCAAATGATGCCTGGGCAGTATCTCGGAAGGCGTATAGTCGCCGCCTTTGCAGCCTATCACTTCAATGCCTTCTACAGAGTAGGTGGTAACGATCTCCCTTACTTTTTCCAGGCTGACCTCTTCGGGCCGCAGGGAAAATGTTTCCAGTGTAGGTTTGGCCTCCAGCTGCATAGTCAGATCATTATTACAGAAATTGGTATCGATGATGAGCACCCGTTTGTTGCTCAGGCTTAAGCTGTAAGCCAGCGCCTGTACAAGGGTGGTTTTGCCCTGCTGGGGTTCTGTGCTGGTGAAGAGGAAGATGGATTTATTGCTGCTTTCCACTTCAAAGCGCAGCTTGCGCAGCAGTTCGCGAAAGGTGTTCTGTCTCTTTACGCTGACATCATCCTCGCCCACCTTGCTTTGCAGTACCTGCGGAATGCTGTAGCGCTGCAGGTCGGCATGATTGATCGTGCTGATCAGTTTCAGGTCTACGTTCTTTTCAAAGAGCGAAGGTGATTTGATAGAGCGGTCAAAGAATTCGAGGAACAATACGCCGAGGGTGCTGAGCAGAAAAACAGACATGCCTGCCAGCGCCATGATCTTCATACGCTTGGTAGATTCCGGACGGAAAGCCGGCTGTCCCTGTAAGGTTTGCCTGAAATTATCAGAAGCTGCGGTACGGCTGTCCAGCGCAGTGTTCAGCTTTTCTTTGAGTTTATTGTATTCTTCCTGGGCCAGGTCTACTTCCTGCTGCATGCTTTTTACATTGGCTTCCTTGTTGGCATAGGTGCCTACGGAGCCTCTCAGAGAACCGATCCTGGATTGCAGGTTGGAGATGTTAAGCATAGATGCCCGCTGATCACCTTCCAGCTGGGCTTTACGTTGCAGCAGCTCTTCACGTGTCAGTGTTTTGCTGGCAGTAGTAGTGGTGGGCGCTGCAGACATCAGCTTCTGGAGCTGCTGGCGGGAGGCCTTTATTTTATCTGCCAGCGCAGCATCTGTGCTTCCGGTACGCATGTACTCATCATTCATCTGGTTGATCTGCCTGCGCAGGGAAACGATATCGTTGTTATTGTTATTATCGTATACTACCTGTCCCTGTCCCATCTGACCCAGCTGGCTGTTCACCGTTTGCAGGGAAGAGTTGATGATGTTGAGGTTGTTCCTTTCGTCTACCAGGGCTCTTTCAAACTGGCTGATCAACCCCAGTTCTGTGCCGCTGGCGGCTTCCACGTTCAGCAAACCTTCTGAGGCCTTATAGTTACGCAGCGCTTCCACTTTCTGGTCAAGTTCGGCTTTCTTCTGCGCCACCAGTTCTTCAAAGGTGCCGATGTTCTCTACAGAACGTTCAGAACGCAGGCTGCGGTAATAGCGGAGGAACACTTTGATTACCTGGTTCACCACGTAGGCAGACAGCTCCGGGTTTTCAGAACCGAAAGAGATATCTATATAATCGGTGCGCGCCAGGCGGCCAATGCTCAGGTTCTTCTTGATGGATTCGTAATCATACTTATAGAGCGCCATATACTCCAGCAGTTTGCGCTCTTCCGGCTGATAGGATGTCAGTGTTTGCAGCGAATCCAGTTTGTGCTGCAGGATGGTCAGCGCCTGGGTCCTGTTAAAGCTGGTGTATTCAGGGGTGTGGCGCTGTTTCTCTGTCAGTACGGTGAAGGGCTTGGGAGAGGTAAGGTCATGCAGCATCAGGTCATAGCAAAGCAAACCAATTACAGTAGGGGAGTTGAAAGTTTCCACGACGTTGTTGAACTTTACATCTGCTTCATACAGGTTAACATTCTCATCCCGCAGTTTCACATCTTCATTTACCGTAAAGCCGGTAGACATCTGTGAATTGGACCGGTACAACTTGGCCTTGTCCATGGTGAAAAGAAAAGAAAGTGCTAAAGCTACAACGGTGCTGATCATGATCCACCACTTCCTCTTTAGCAGGGCTTTTATAAAATATATGACATCCATATCAATTATTATTTTTTATCACTTATGTCACCTTAAAAAATCCGGATATAACCGGACCTCTTCGGCAAATCATACGATACCTGTTTAAATACTCATGACTGCATCCAGTCATGCACCAGAAATTCAAAGGAATGGTAAAAAGATGGCAGGCTCACGGTCCGCAACCGGCCTACATTGCGTGGTTTTTGTCTTAGGATAAGGCGGTAGAAAGATTAGATTTGCAACACCAGCGCCATTTGGGGGAGAGCAGAAATGTTCTTGCTGTTAAGGAAATAAACACCCTATGGCGTACCCGGTTTCGAGCGCTAAATTAATTCGCAGATCATAAACTACCTAATTTTTTTGGGTGAAGTGAGAAAATTTACTAGTAAAAGCCACTTTTCAGCATGTGAAGTAATGAATTTGGTCACATACAGTTGTTACAACTTCAATGGAAATGAAAGTAAGTCTCCAGCGAAAGCAGTCCGATGATCATACCGGCAATTGCCCGCAGACATTTGTTATAACTGATCTTGTCGTACGATAACAGCACCAGTACGAAGAAGGGGGCAGCCTGCGCCACGTAACGCGAGCTGAAAAGGTGCATCACCTTCAGGTTGGTGGCCAGCATCAGCATAGCGCAGAGGAACAGGAAAAGAAAGAACGGTTCCTGCCTGCGTTGCCAGGCCCTTACCAGCGAACATGCGGAAAAATAGCAGGCAATTACCCACAGCACCGGTACAATTACAAAAGGGTAGGGGCGCATGATCTCCCGGGGCAATACTTTAGCCAGGGAAAAATACAGCGGCGCAAATTTAAGATGGACAACCGTTAGGTTGAGCACTAAAAGCACCACGTAGGCCAGCAGCATATATATTAATATACGCCGGTTGAAAAAGAACCATTCAGGCGCCAGGATAAAAGTTACCAGCGCACCATAAGCAAAGGCCAGCATGGCATGCTGCACACTCAGGCCACCAGCTGCTGTAAATGCCTGTTGCGGCGGCATCAATCCTTTCCATATTAAAAATACCGGCAGGCAGATGGCCAGCGCCGTGCTCATGTATATGGCCAGTATGCCCCAGCGGCGTTTATCATTAAAATGTCTTACCAGCAATGCACCTGCTGCCGGCACCATGATCAGGAATGGAGATCTGCCCCAGGATAGATAAACCTGTGGCGCATCCTGCCAGCAGCGCCAGTAAAAGACTCACTGCAAATGCATTGTCCTGCTTACGCAAAGCATGCAGTAAAAGAAAGATGGAGAGTGTGGCAAAGAACATGGGCGGGATTTCTGTTAAGGCCATGCCTGATACATTCCACACCATGGGGATGGCCATCATGTTCAGCGCCAGCAGAAAGGCCTGCTTTTTCTCTACCTTGCTAAGCTGCGTAATGATAGCAGTAAGCAGTAAGATCATCAGTCCGAGTAAGGCAGTGTTCACCAGCCTGATGCCGGGCGTCTGCAAATGGGTAATGCCTCTCAGTGGATAATGTATAAACTGGTATAAAGGCCCGGGCGCCTGTTCATTGATCTTTAACAGGAACTCTTTGGTGAGGCCGTACTGCTCAAACAGGTACACGTTAGGAATGAACAATGGCTCATCATATAAAGGAGGCTGCTGATGAAAAACAGTGATTAATACCAGTATGATGTAGGCTACTATTCCAAGTAATAATAACAGAATGGCCGGACCCGAAAATCTCTTCATGGGGTAGTAGTATGTCGACCGCAAAAGTAATTTATCTCCCGTAAAATTTTACTATTTAGAATTTTTTTACCCGTATCTTTGTTTGAGTACTCGTTTACCATCATTTTCCTTGCATTCACCCGGGAAAATTCGCCGTTTACGAAATACTGCCTTGTTAATTATCAAAGTATTATAATTTTACATCCGTTCGAAGCATTGTAGCAATTTTCTCTCTGATTGAAACTAATGCTTGGAAAAACCTGGTCAACTAGTGTTGTTTTATTGAGGAACCTTTGCTAATTAATAAAGGATGCCTTAAATTACAGTTAGTTAATCCCTCTACCGGTCATCATATCCCCTGAAAAGCTACCGTACATTTCAGTTCTCTTTGACCTTATCCAATCTAAAGCCTTCTTATACCTATGGCATAGCTGTGCGTTTTGCTTAGGTGTTAGTGTTCAAAAGATCAAGTTTTATTGAAAAAGAAGGTAGTAATGAAAAAGAAAGTTTTAATAATAGATGACAGCAAGCCAATAAGAATTTTGTTGGAGGCTATACTGAGCAGGCATTATGCTGTAACAGCAGTGGGAGATGGGCTTGATGCCATGGCCTGGTTGTCAGGCGGCAATTCAGCAGACCTGATCGTTACAGATCTGCGCATGCCCAACATTGATGGCTGGGAACTGCTGGAACATTTATCTGCCAGTTACTTATATAAAGATATTCCTGTGCTCGTGCTTTCCGGTGAAATTGCCAATGCTGCGCCTGAAACATTGATGGCACGTTACACGAACGTTCAGGCGGTGATGCATAAACCTTTTGACCCGGTTGTGTTGCTCGAGAAAATTGCCTGTATGTTTAATGGTCAGCTGACCGCGACCTTGCCGTAATCCCTTTACCAACGCAAATTGCAACCAAAGATATGGAGACAACGATTACACCTAGTTTTTCGACTACTGCCACGATTGTCAGGAGTGCAACATCAGGTAAGCCTAACACTACTATCATCCGTCAGCTTTCGGATGAGAAGATAGCATTGTTTGTAGGCCACAGCGTTGTAGAAATGCCACAGGAACCCGGGCATTTCAAATACCTCATGGCAGATCATGTGGCCGATGCGCAGGAAGCAATTGATCAATTGCTGAATGTGTACCGGAAGATCCCTGCTGTCATTATCTATCGTTTCAACAGCAGTTATGAAACAGACCTGGCGAGCTGGCAAAGCTATTTTGAAAATCACCAGGTACTGCGCTCAATCCCGTTCTTCCTGTACACGGATCAGTTGTCAGACGCCCTGCGATCTTTCGTTAAGAAGTATGTTTTCATTGATGAGATCATTACCCACGACTGCCTCGTGAAGCGCCTGGATGATAAAGTGAACTTTGTGAGCAAGTTTAAGCGCATGCACCTGTTTGTGCCTAAAAGTCCGGAAGCTCCCACTGTTACTTATCACAGTACACCCGTTAACCGCGTGGCCAAAAGGATCTTTGATATACTGGTAGCTGGTACGCTGCTGATCCTGCTGTCGCCCTTGCTGCTGCTCATCGCCCTGATGATAAAGCTGGAAGGCAAAGGCCCGATTTTTTACGCGGCTTCCAGGGCCGGCAAGAATTACCGGATGTTCAAATTCTATAAGTTCAGGACCATGGTGGCCGATGCAGATAAACAGCTGCATGTGCTCAAAGCCCAGAATCAATACTGCGGTAACGATAACGGCCCTATGTTCTTTAAAGTGTCCAACGATCCCCGCGTTACCCGCCTGGGCGGTTTCCTGCGCAATACCAGCCTGGATGAACTGCCCCAGTTATTTAATGTACTGAAAGGGGATATGTCGCTGGTAGGTAACCGCCCGCTGCCGCTTTATGAAGCAGCCACGCTTACAACTGACGACTGGGCAGAGCGTTTCCTGGCGCCCGCCGGTATCACCGGCCTGTGGCAGATCAGCAAACGTGGTAAAAAAGATATGTCTGTTGAAGAGCGGATCAGTCTTGATATTAATTATGCGCACCGGCACAACTTCGCCTACGACATGTGGTTGATGGTGAATACTCCCTTTGCGCTCGTACAAAAAGATAACGTATAATGACAGCTGTTATCGAAGTAATTCTATTTTCCTACTTAGCCGGATGCATACTTTACAACCTGATACTAGTCCATCGCCGGACGGATGCAGCGTAAGAAAAATACGACAACATTCACCGGCCGCAACAGAAGCCTCTTATGCTAAGATGGCCATCCTGATACCGGCCTATAAAGAGGACTCCATCATTCTGTCTACCGCACAGAGTTACACCAGGCTGAACTACCCTTCAGATCAATATGAAGTGATTGTAATAGCAGACTCGCTGCAGCCCGAAACGCTGCAACAGCTGCGCTCATCCGGCGTTACCGTCATCCCCGTTTCATTTGACAAAAGTACCAAGGCAAAATCCCTGAACGCGGCTTTTGCCCGGTTAGGCGATCATTACGACCTGGCCCTGATCTGTGATGCAGACAACATGCTGGCGGCTGATTTTCTGCTGCTGGTGAACCAGGCATTCCAGGCAGGTGAGTATGCCATACAGGCACAGCGTGTAGCCAAGAACCTGAATACACCCTTTGCAGTGCTGGATGCGGCCAATGAAATCATTGCCAACCACCTTTACCGCAAAGGCGCCAACGCGCTTGGTTTGTCTTCGTCCGTGATAGGCAGCGGCATGGCCTTCCATTACCCGCTGATAAAGAACATCATGCAGGAGATAGATGCCACGGGGGGCTTTGACAAGGTGCTGCAGTTAATGGTTATACAGAAAGGACATGCCATCTATTACCTGGAAGATGCGCATGTGTTTGACGAAAAGGTAGAGCATGCTGAAACCTTTGAACACCAGCGCCGGCGCTGGTTGTCCAGCCAGCTGGTATACCTGCGTCATTACTGGAAAAAGGGGTGGCGCGAACTGTTCAGGGGCAATGTAGATTACTTTAATCTCGCGGTATGCCAGAACCTGTTGCTGCCAAGGCTGCTGCTGGTAGTGGCCGTTACAGCGGTTGCATTGCTGTATATCGCGCTGCATACTTACCTGGTATTGCCACTAGCGTGGTGGATAGCACTCTGGACTTGCAATTGCATCAGCCTGCTGCTGCCCATACCCGGTCGGTTCTTCAGCCGTTACCTGTTGACCGCAATGCTGGGACTTCCACGTGCGGCATTCATTATGGTAATGCTGCTGTTTCGTCTCAAAGGCGCCAACAACCGCTTTATACATACCAAACATACCAAAACAGAGATAGACAATCCCTTGTTAGATGTTGCAGGCAAATAAACAGACATATCATCCTTTGGTTTCCATCATCACCGTTAATTATAACAATACGGCGGTAACCTGTGAGTTGCTGGCATCCCTGCAACATATCAGCTACCCGCGTTTTGAAGTGATCGTGGTGGACAATGCATCAACAGAAGATCCTACCAGGGAGATCATCAACCGCTTTCCCACTGTAAAAGTGATCCGCAGTGAAGAGAACCGCGGCTTTGCCGGGGGCAATAACCTGGGCATCCAGGCCGCCGCCGGTAACTACCTCTTCCTGGTAAATAACGATACTGAATTTACAGAAGGCCTGATAGAAGGACTGCTGGAAGTGTTTGCCACCTATCCGGACGCCGGCGTGGCCAGTCCCAAGTTCCATTACTATTTTCATAAGGGCACCATTGAATATGCCGGCTATCACTCCGTTGATATCTTCACCGGCCGCAACAGCATGATCGGCTGCCGGGAAAAAGATCAGGGGCAGTATGACGCTGTCAGCGCTACACCATATGCACACGGCGGCGCCATGATGATCAGCCGGGAAGCGCTCGATAAGGTGGGACTCATGCCTGAACTGTATTTTCTGTATTATGAAGAATTTGACTGGTGTGAGCAGTTCCGCCGCAAAGGATACAAGATCTACTACCAGTATAAATCACTGATCTATCATAAAGAATCCATGACAACGGGCAAGAACAGCCCGCTCAAAACATATTATATTACCAGGAACCGGATACTGTTCATGCGCCGCAACGTGCGCCTGCCCGCCCGCCTGGTGTTCATTTTGTATTTCATTTGTTTTACCGTGCCCAAGAATACCCTGCAGTATCTCCTTAAAAGAGAAGCTACTCATCTGAAAGCGTTCTGGAAAGGTATTTATTGGAACATGAAAAATATCAGGTTTGAAAGTCTGAATGCCTGACAACATTCCCGAACAGCATTAAACTGTTAAACTTTCAGACCATTTATATTATTAAACACTTTAACTAATAGATATGTGCGGAATTGCTGGGTTTATTGATTTTACCAAAAAATCTGGAACAGACATACTGCAGCGCATGACAGATGTGATGCAGCATCGTGGTCCCAATGATGCCGGCTACGAAGTATTCGGCCATCCGGCTGCAAACATCGGGCTGGGACAACGGCGCCTGTCCATCCTGGATCTATCCAGCGGCGGCCATCAGCCTATGCATTTCGGGCAGTACACCATCATCTTCAACGGCGAGATATACAACTTCAAAGAGATAAAGAAAGACCTGGAGAAAATGGGCTACACCTTTCAATCCGGTTCTGATACAGAAGTGTTGTTAAAGGGATACGATGCCTGGAAAGAACAGGTGCTGGACAGATGCATCGGCATGTTCGCCTTTGTGATCTACGATGAACGGCAGGACCAGGTGATACTGTGCCGCGACAGGGCCGGTGTAAAACCGCTGTATTATTTCTGGGATGGTAATGTGCTCCTCTTTGCCTCCGAACTGAAAGGCTTGTGTGAGCACCCGCAGTTTGTAAAGGAAATTGATGTGAACAGCGTATCGCTGTTCCTGCAATACAGTTATATTCCAGCACCTTACACCGTATACCGCCAGACCCGCAAGCTGAAACCCGGCCACCTGCTCACAGTGAGCCTTAACAGGAAGGAAACGCAGGAATGTGCTTACTGGAATGTGCTGGATGCTTACAACCAGCCCCTGACAGACCTTTCCCAAAACGAAGTGATCCAGCATACCGAGATGCTCATGAAGAGCGCCTATAATTACCGTATGGTGGCAGATGTGCCGGTGGGCGTGTTCCTCAGCGGCGGGTATGACAGCGCCAGCGTGGCCGCTATCCTGCAAGCCGGTTCGGGCAGCCGTATCAAAACTTTCACCATCGGGTACAAAGAGAAACAGTGGGATGAATCCGCAGAAGCCAAAAAGATTGCCCGTCACCTGGGTACTGATCATACAGAATGGATCGTTGGCCCTAAAGATGCGCTGGATGTGCTGGAACATCTGCCGGAGATCTATGACGAGCCTTTTGCAGACAACTCCACCGTGCCTACCACCCTGGTAAGTAAGCTGGCCGCCCGCCAGGTAAAGGTGGCGCTTTCTGCAGACGGGGGCGACGAGATCTTTGCCGGCTACAACAAATTCAACCAGGCCTTACGCTATACCCGTTTTTCAAAAAAGTTGCAGCGGATGCTCAGTCATACCATGTCGGTACTGAACCCTGAAATGATCCCGTACTTCAACCGCAGGTACAACTTCGCTTCCCGCTACGAGAAAATGAAACTGATATGGGGCTCCGGTCAGCCGCAGTACGCACTGAAATATATCAGCCAGTACCTCACGGAAAGTGAAACGCAGCATTACCTGCAGGTAAGACCGGAAAAATACCGCACCTCTTTTGACCTCAACGGCGAGCTCAATGAAGTGAACGACCCGCTGAATAAGCTGCTGGCCATGGATTATAAGACCTTCCTGGTAGACAATAACCTGGTAAAGGTAGACAGGGCCACCATGAGCGTGAGCATAGAAGGCAGGGAACCCATGCTGGACCACCGACTGGTGGAGTTCCTGGCCAGGGTGCCCGCTTCACTCAAAGTAAAAGATAATGTGAATAAATATATACTGAAGACGATCGTGCACAAGTACATTCCGGCCTCCCTTATGGACCGCCCCAAACGGCCTTTCATCGCACCCCTGCAGGAATGGTTCCGGGATGAACTGCGCGAACAGATGCAGTATTACCTGTCTCCCGACAGGCGTGAACAAAACGGGGCTGTTCAATGCGCCGCACGTACAGCAACTGCTGGACAGGTTCCTTACAAGCGGCAACATCAGCCATCAGAAACTGTGGAATATCCTCGTATTCCAGCTATGGTATAACAGATGGATAGAGAAATTATGACACAGGAAAGAAAGATACGTGTGCTGCAAACCATCCGCCAGGGAAAGATTGGCGGAGGAGAGAGCCATGTACTGGACCTGGTGGCGACATTAGACCGCGCTAAATTCGATCCGCTGGTGCTGGCCTTTACAGACGGGCCAATGATCACTGCACTGCAACAAATGCAGGTGCCGGCCCACGTGATCGAAAGCGAAAAAGCATTTGACATCAGGGTATGGAAGCAGGTAAAACGCTTCATGCAGCAACAACAGGTAGACCTGGTGCATGTACATGGCACCCGCGCTAATACTAATGTATTATGGGCCGCCCGCTCCCTGCGACTGCCACTGATTTATACCATTCACGGCTGGTCTTTCCACGAAGGCTTGCACCCGGTAATGAGGCAGGCCCGCATTGCGGCGGAGAAGTACATCACGCGCAAAGCGCAGGTGAACATCTGCGTATCTGAGTCCAACCGGCAAACCGGCCTCAGGGCCTTCGGCGGTTTTAAAGCAGAAGTGATCCGCAATGGGGTGAACCCGCAGAAGTTCAACCCTGCCGGAATGTATCCAGATGTAAAGGCTGCCTGCGGCATTCCCGCCCACCACCTGGTGGTAGGTTACATTGCCCGCATGACCCTGCAGAAGGATCCCGTTGGTATGATAAAGGCCTTTGCCACCGTTGCCGCACAGGTACCCGATATTACCTTGTTAATGGTAGGAGGGGGAGAGCTGCAGCAAAGCGCCCGGGATACCGCCGCCTCACTGGGCATCAGTGAGCACGTGGTGTTCCAGGATTTCCGGCAGGATGTACCGGCTGTGTTAAAGGCAATGGACATCTATTGCCTGCCTTCTCTTTGGGAAGGATTCCCCATCGGTGTACTGGAAGCCATGGCCATGGGTAAGGCTGTAGTGGCCAGCGATGTAGGATGGCACCCGCGAAGCAGTTACGCATGAGCAGAACGGATTACTGGTGCCACCCTCTGACAGCGCCGCACTGGCCCATGCTATTATACGCCTGGCGCAGGATTTCTCCCTGAGAAAACGCCTGCAGCAAAGAGCGATCGATACCATCCGCTCTACCTACAATGTAACCGGTATGACGCGCAACATTGAAGCAATATATAACAAGCTGTTAGCAGCTAGCCACTAGCGCTTAGCTAACAGCCAACAGCTAACAGCCAAAAGCTATTTTTTATATGATCACCTACGAATACGAACGGATTGCAGACATTAAACGCCTCAACTTCATCGCAGCCTGCCTGCAGCAGAACATTCCCGCCCGCGCACGGGTGCTGGACGTAGGTTGCGGCAACGGCGTGATCAGCCGCCACCTCGGACAGTTTGGTTACGAAGTGCTGGGGATAGATATCAGCCAGAAAACAATTGATGTAGCGCGTTCAAAGAACAAGCTGCCGAATGTACGCTTTGAAGCGGTGAGCGCAGAAGCACTGACTGCACAGGGTCAGCAATACGATGCCGTAATATGCAGCGAAGTACTGGAGCACCTGCACCAGCCGGGCTTATTACTGCAAACAATCTATGCATCCCTGAAACCGGAAGGCGTTTTGATCGTTACTGTGCCAAATGGCAAAGGCCCCCGGGAGGTATGTGTGACCAAACCCATGCTGAAGGCCCGCAGTAACCCAAAACTCTGGTCTTTCATCAACAGCGTGAAAAGAGCCCTCGGCTTTAAAGGCACAACGGTGCAGTCGCAGGCAGATAACCTGGACCATGTACAGTTCTTTACCTATAAGGATCTGCAGCAACTGGCTGCTGCGCACGACTTCAAAATAGTGCAGATAGCCAAGACCAATTTCGTGGAAGACGTATTTCCTTTTTCCCTGTTCACCAAACGTATTAAATTTCTCCAGGCACTTGATTGCAAGGTGGCAGAGTTACTGCCTGTAGGCCTTACCGGCGGTTTCAACACCGTATGGAGAAAAGCGTAACTAACATTCATGAAGATCGCTTTTATTATACTGGCCCACCGGCATCCTGCACAGCTGAAACGGCTGCTGCAGCGTTTATCCCATCCCGGTATTGACTGTTATGTACATGTGGACGCCAAATGTGAGCTGTCAGACTGGCAAGACGCGCTGTCTTTACCGCAGGTATATACGGTGCAGCAGCGGGTGAAAGTAACCTGGGCTGGGTGGAGCATTCTGCAGGCTACTTTGAACGGCATGCAGGCAGTGGTAGACAGCAAGGAGCCTTATGCCTACATCACCTTACTGAGCGGGCAGGATTATATCCTGAAGCCCGCCGGTTTTATTTACGATTATCTCATTGCCAGGCAGCATAGCGGCGCCCAGTTCCTCAATGTGATATCAGACGCCGCGCTGGCGCCTATGATGAGCAAAATGAACAATTATCATTTTGTAGAGTATAATTTTCCTGGCAAATATAAGTTCGGCAACCTGTTAACCGCACTGTTGCCCAAACGGCGGCCGCCGCTGGGTTTTAAACTGTTCTGCGGCTCCGCCTGGTGGACGCTTACGCCTGACTGTGTAGCGTATTGCCTGGAGTTTGAGCGCACGCATCCCAGCTTACGCCGCTACTTTAAATTCACCTGGGGTTCTGATGAGTTCCTGATCCAGACGATCCTGATGAACAGTGATTACCGTGAAAAAGTAAGCTTGGATAATCTGCACTATATTGACTGGGCCGCCGGGCTCGAACATCCCAAAACCTTTGGTGTGGAAGACATCAGCGCGCTGATGAACTCCGGTAAGCTCTTTGCCCGTAAATTTGATATGGAAAAAGGAGCCGCCGTCATGGACCTCGTGGATGAAAGCTGCAGTACGGTTCAGCTGTAAAAAAAGCCGGATGTGATGATGAGTCGCATCCGGCTTTTTGTTTTATTGTAACGGTTGCTTACACTTCAACCGGTTCTTTTTTCTCTCTCCTCACTTTTGACAGCAGTCTTTTACTTTCTTCCCAGCCCAGCTGCCATACATCCCGCAGACTGATATCCAGACGGCGTTTCAGGAAGTAATAGCCAAAGGCAGCGGCAAATATCACGTTTAGCAGCGACGCGAAAGCAACTGAACGTATATCCGTATAGATCCATACAAATACTATGTCACAGGCCACGTTCAATATCAGCTTCAGGAAGTTCTTGTAGAAATTAATGTTCGGCAGGTTGATCATGTCCAGCGTAACGCCGATGAAACGGTCAAGCGGCCAGAGAATAGCAGACAACAGGATGATGCGTACAATATCTGTCGCGCCCAGGTAGGCGCGGTCTGCCAGTATAATGATCAACGGTTGTGTGAACAGGAACAGGCCGATGATAAAAGGCAATATCAGCAATGTTACCGTGCCGGTATATTTCGAAAAGGCGCGGGCCACTGCACCATAGTCATGCCGGTTGGCAGCGCCGGATATGGTAGGCTGCGCTGTAGCTACAAAGCTGCGCAGGATGATCTCGATAACCTCCATGAACTTTTGCGGTATGCTGTAAATTGCTACGGCAGCCGGACTTAACATGGTTCTTACTATCAGCGTATCAGAGTAGTTGAGCAGGGAAGATGATACCATGCTGCCCACAATATGTTTACCAAAACGAAATAGTTCCAGCGCCTGTTCTTTTGTGCGGAAGAAAAGCATACGCACCTTGGTCCACCTGCGTAACAGGCAGTACAGGCTGGCCAGCAGCATGGATGTACAGTAGGCATACAACACGTTCTGTATGGTAACCTGTTTGAAGAGATAAAGGCTGCCCAGCAAAACCAGGAAAGAACCGTTCTGCATTAACCTAACCCATACAATCTTCTCAAAACGGTGCTCTGCCTGCAATACCCAGGTGGCAAAGTTCATAGGCAAGGAACAGAGTGTAAGTATGCCCAGCCAGCGTATAAAGAAATGCCAGGTATCATTGAACCAGGGATAGGAGGCAAAGTACACTACAAAAGAAAGGAGTACATAACTTAATGTAAGCACCAGCGATATATACCAGGCGGCGCCCGCTACTTTGCGGGCGGTGGCTTCTTCCACGCCGGTGTAGAACTTGATCAGCCCTGACTGCAGCAGCGCCGTTCTGATCTGGTCAAGGATGTTGTAAGTGCCAATGAAAAGTACCCATTCGCCAAATGCAGTGAGGGGAAGCATCCTGACCAACAGTGAAAAAGACAACACGTTAAAGAACGCCATCACAATATTGCCCAGCAAAGAATGAAAGTGCCTGTTACGGATGGCAGCCAGAAATCCAAAAGCCATGTACAATCGTTAAAGAAAAAATGCTTAAAACTAACGGAGGTCTTTTTAATAGGATACAGGTAAAAAAGCAGTCCCGGGAAGGAAGGGCAATGCAAATATCTATAATGGGTGTAAGATACATTTTTTATCCGGAAAAAAAATTTGTTACAACTATTGTTTAAGCTTAGGCAACAGCTGTCAATATATTTACGGATACAAAAAATCGATAATTTATTATAATAAGTAATACATATAGGAAATTTTTATTATTTGATCCACAAAAAACCTTTTATTTGCACAATAATATTGGAATCAACAGAAGAGTACATAGTAGCGGAGCCCCGGACAATATTACTGTCGATGTTATTCACTTAATCTTCATCATGCATGACCAGGGCATCATGCGGTGAATCTTTAACTAAATCTCATTCGATAACCTGAAACCATATTGTTTCATGAAGAACCTCTATGAAGTAGATCAACGTTGCAGACCATTACGTAATCGTATCCGTTTGCTTTTATTGCTGTTCACATTATCCCTGTACCTGACTGCCGTCGGGCAGATGAAGAATGTACCAAGAGATTTGCCGGCTTCTTTTACCAACATGACCGGCTATTACGAGGCGGTGCCTCAGGATTACAATGCCAATCCTTCCAAAAAATATCCCCTCCTGATCGTGTTGCATGGCGTAGGCGAGCTGGCCGGCGCCAACGGGAGAAACCTGCAGAATAAGGTGCTGAAGAACGGGCCACCCAGGCTCATAGAACAAGGCACTTTTCCCGCATCCTTTACCGTTAAGGGGCAACAATACTCATTTATTGTAATTACACCGCAGTTTAAAGAATGGCCGGCATCCGGCGATGTGCATTTGCTGATCGCCCATCTTAAAACACTACTGCGTATAGATGAAAACCGTATTTATGTCACCGGCCTGAGTATGGGCGGCGGCGTTACCTGGGGAGCCCTGTCTGAAAACCAGGCGCAGGCTAAAAAGATTGCCGCCTCCGTTGTAGTATGCGGCGCCTGGGATCTTCAGCCCAAACTGGCCAATGTGATAGCGGAAGATAATACACCGGTGTGGGCCCTGCATAATGATAACGACCCTACCGTACCACTGTCTTATTCCCAGGGCTGGGTGAGGGCCATCAACGGTCATGTGCCTGCTCCCAATCCCGCTGCAAAGCTTACCATCTTTCAGTCGCACAGCCACGACGCCTGGTCAAAAGCCTATGATCCTGCCTATAAAGAGAACGGCATGAATGTGTATGAGTGGATGCTGCAATATAGTACCGGCACCGCTGCCAGTCCGGCACCAGCGCCGGCGCCTCCCCGTGGTAATAAAACGATCAATGTGCCGGCTAACAGTTACCGCCAGATCTATTACCCGGATGTGATGACCACGCTCAATGTACAGCCTGGAGATACCCTCTGCATTGCCGCAGGCGATTATGATTATATCTATTTCAACAAACTGGAAGGAACTGCCGCCAAGCCTATTATCATTAAGAACTGCGGCGGGCTGGTGAGGGTAGGGGTAAGAAGCACCGCCTCTAACGGCGCTTTTGTGCTCAGCAGATCAAAATACTTCAAGATAGAAGGGGATGGCGCACCGGGCGTTACCTATGGCTTTGATGTGAATGGTACCAATGCCAAGGGGAATATCATGTATGGTTTTTTCCTGGGAGACGGTTGTACCGATTATGAACTGCATCATGCGTATATACATGACTGCGGCACATTCATACAGGCCAAGACCCTTCAGCAATGCGCGCATCCGGAATGGCTGGAAGGCGCTTTTGTAATGCGCAATGTAAAGATCCATGATACGAAATGCCGTAATTCAGCCTGGGAAGGTTTTTACATTGGTAATACCCACTATCTTTTCAGCGAAGGCAGCTGCAAGGATATGAAGTCGCACCATGTGGAGAACCTGGAAGTATATAATAACGACCTCGAAAATATGGGCAGCGATGGCATCCAGATCTCTATGGCAGACCTGGGCAATAACCTGGTACACCACAACCGGGTGGTGAACTATGCCACTTCAAAAAACGCGGCCCATGGCTACGGCATCCTCAGCGGTGGTGGCAGCACCCTGCGCATTTACAATAACCGGATAGACAAAGGATACAATTGCGGTATCCAGATCTTTGGCAGCGGTATCAACTATGTATATAACAACGTTGTTTCCAATGTAGAATACGAAGGCATCAATGTAACGGATAAGCTGGTGTTCCAGCCCGCTACCGGCTATATCTATAATAATACCATTTACAATACGGACATAAACGCTATTAAGATCTATGCTGATCTGACTACGGTTGGACATAAGATCTACAACAACCTGGTGATCGCCAAAGGCTCTTCGTATGACTACCCGCAGAAGGGATTTTATTTCAGAGGTGCTCACCCCATTAAGTTTGATGCAGCCAACAATCTTTCCTATACCACCATCGACAAGGCTTACTTTGAAAACGCAGGCGGCGGCAATGTAAAGCTGACCGCTAAGTCTGAAGCGGTGAACGCTGGCCGTGACATGACCGACTTTGGTCTGAAAACAGATATGGATGACCATAGCCGTCCGGTGAGTGGTAAGTTTGATGTAGGCGCCTATGAGTTCAACGGCACACCTGCCGCTAATCTTCCCCCCGTGGCAGATGCGGGTAAAGACCAGGTGTACACCCTGCCCATCAGCCTCGTAACACAGCTGGATGGCAGCAATTCCAAAGACCCGGATGGTACCATAAAATCCTATTCCTGGAAGAAAAAGACCGGGCCGCTGCTGGGCACCATCGTAACCCCCAATGCGGCCAAAACAACGCTGGCAGCACTGGTAGCCGGCGTATATGTATTTGAGCTGACCGTAACAGACGATAAAGGCGCCACCAATGCAGATGAAGTGACCGTCACCGTGAATGCAGCCGCCAATAAACCGCCGGTGGCCAACGCAGGTAATGACATCAGCATTACCCAGCCCGCCAGCAGTGTTCAGCTGAATGGCTCCAACTCCAAAGACGATGATGGAAATATCAGCAGCTACACCTGGAAAAAGATCAGTGGCGCTGCCGGAGAAACCATCGTAACGCCCAATAGCAGCAAAACGAATGTAACCGGCCTCAAACCAGGTACCTATGTGTTTGAGCTCACGGTGAAAGATGACAGAGGCAGCTCTTCTGCAGACCGTGTAACCGTTACTGTTTACCCGCAGAAGAATGAGCTGCCGGTAGCAAGAGCAGGAGTGGATAAGACCATTACCTTGCCCCTGAATACCGTTGAACTGAATGGCAGCACGTCTTCAGATGCTGACGGCCGCATAACCAAGTACAGCTGGCAGAAAATATCCGGCCCTGCCCCCGGTGTGCTGAGCGCACCAGCCGCTGCCAAGACCAATGCCACCGGTCTTGCCGCAGGCGTATATGAATTTGAGCTGACCGTTACCGATGATGACAATGCTACCGCAAGCGATCGTGTGCGCGTAACCGTGCTCCAGGCCAGTCCTGCCAATCAGCCTCCTGTAGCAAAGGCAGGTAACGATATAACAATCACATTACCTACCAGCTCCACACAGCTGAACGGCAGCGGCTCAACAGATACGGATGGCAGTATTAAAGCCTACGCCTGGAAACAATTGAGCGGTCCTTCTACCATTAAGATTGCCAGCCCTGCTGCCAGCATTACCGGCGTCAGTGGCTTTATAGCCGGTTCCTATTCATTTGAACTGACAGTAACAGACGATAAGAATGCAACTGCCACTGACCGTGTAACCGTTAACGTGAACAAAGCCCCCAACAAGGCGCCCCTTGCCCGCGCAGGCAATGATATCAGCATTACGCTGCCGGTAAACAGCGTGCAGCTGGATGGCCGTAGTTCATCCGATCCGGATGGTTCTATTTCAGCCTATGCCTGGAAGAAGATCAGTGGTCCTGCAGGCGCCACCATCGGCACCCCTTCATCCGGTACAACCAGGGTAACCAGTCTGCTGGCAGGCAGCTATATTTTTGAACTGACTGTTACCGATAATGGCGGCGCTACCGCCAGCGACCGGGTGAACGTTACAGTGGCTCCCGAACCCACAAATGATGCCCCGCTGGCAAAAGCAGGTAATGATATTACCATCACCTTACCGGTGAGCAGCACTCAGCTGAATGGCAGCGCTTCATCAGATCCCGACGGCAGCATCAAAGCTTACGCCTGGAAACAGCTGAGCGGACCTTCCACCATCAAGATTGCCAGTCCCAACGCCAGCATTACCGGTGTAAGCGGCTTTATACAGGGCAGTTACTCCTTTGAGCTGAAAGTGACCGATAACAGGAACGCTACCGCTACAGACCGTGTGACCGTTACCGTTAACAAAGCCCCCAACAAAACGCCTACCGCCAACGCCGGCGCCAACAAGACCATCACCTTGCCGGTGAACAGCGTGCAGCTGGACGGCGGCGGCTCTTCTGACCCGGATGGCAGCATCAGCAGCTATAGCTGGATCAAAGTCAGCGGCCCGGCAGGAGGCGCTATTTCAAGTGCAAAAAGCAAGACCACCAATATCACCGGCCTGACAGCCGGCAGCTATGAATACCAGTTAACCGTAGCTGATAACGAGGGCGCCACCGCATCCGACCGTGTGACGATCACTGTTCATCCGGAACCGCGTGTCAATAAATCACCGGTAGCCATTACCAGCGCTGATCAGCGCATAACGCTACCTGTGAGCCAGTTGTACATCAACGGCCGGAGCTCTTATGATCCTGATGGCAACATTACCGCCTATGCCTGGAAACAGGTAAGCGGCCCGTCAACAGCCGCCATTGCGCATGCTGACTGGACAGAAACGCTTGTAAGCGGCCTGAAACAGGGAGCTTACGTATTTGAGTTGAAAGTGACGGATAACGATGGCGCCACTGCTACTGACCGTATTACCATTACCGTAGCCGCTGCTCCGCCGGTAAGCAACAAACCGCCGATCGCGGTTACCCAGGGCGACCAGGTGATCCAGTCTCCGCTGAGCTATGCATACGTAACAGGTAAAAAGTCCTACGATCCGGATGGCAGTATCAGCAGCTATAGCTGGAAACAGCTCAGCGGTCCTGCCAATGCAGCCATCGAAGCGGCCAACCAGGCAGAAACGCGCATCATCGGCTTGAAACAGGGTAAGTACACTTTCCAGCTCACGGTAACTGATAACAAACAAGCCTTTGCGAGCGCCACCTTTACAATAGATGTGCTGGCAGATAAGGCCACCCGGCCAATTGACAGCGTAGCCATCTGGCCTAATCCGGCTATCAGCTTCCTTCGTGCAGCTGTGCGCTACATGGGGACCGGTGATAAACTGTACTTCTCCGTATATGATATGACCGGCAGATCACAGGCCTTATTCACCCATCCGCTGACAGACCGTACACTGCAGAAGAACCTGGACATCAGCCAGCTGCCGGCAGGATATTACATGCTGGAGATCAAGGATGAGAAAAACCAGTTTCGCTGGGCAGGCAAGTTCTTAAAGGCCGGTAATTAAAAGAGAGAGAACCCGTTTACATACAAAGAGGGCTTATGTGATCACATAAGCCCTCTGTTTATATATAAACCTTTATTATTTACGTTTTGATCCCAGGATAGCCTTGTATATCTCTGATACGGAATTCTCCCAGGTATGCGAGCGTGCAAAGGCAATACGCGCCCCCATTGCGTCATCGCTTTTATCCTGCAGTGCCTTTTCGATCAGGGGCACATAGTCAGCAGGCCCCGCCGCCAGGTATACATGGTCCCTGAACAGCTGCATGGTCTTTGTGTCTGTAGCCACCGTAGGTTTGCCCATGGCCAGGTACTCATCTATCTTCAGGGGGTAGTTGCCCACCGTGATCTCGTTCAGTAATTGGGGGTTAATACACACATCAAAATATTGCAGGTAGCCCGGTAATTCACTCAGCTCCTTGCGTCCCAGGAAATGCACATTGGCCTGTTGATGCAGCGCCGATGCGCGGAAGACATCATCCTCAGGACCTACCAGCACAATCTGCCAGTCGGGCCGCTGACGGCTGATCTCCATCAGTATCTCCGTATCCAGCCGCATGGCGGTCAATGCGCCTACATAACCAATAATGGGTTGGTTGGCAGGAGGGAGGTCTGCCGGCCTTTCATACTGCTTGTCCGGATTGAAGAGGCTCAGGTCGCATCCCTGTCCCACATAATGACTGTCAGGATTATACTGCAGCAACATATCTGTAAGATAGAGGGAATTGGCCACAGCAACATCTGCCTTGGCTATATGCCGGGGCTCCAGCGCCCGGCCATGCCGTTTCCAGTAATCCATGGCTACCAGGTAGTCCCGGCTGTAATAGATATAACGATCTGGCTGCAACAGCTCTTTCAGGTAGAAGCCCCTGAAAATATCGTTGTCGTTAAATAACAGTACATCTTTAAAGCCCAGCTGCGTGATGGCCTCCTGTATGCTTTTGGCAAAGCGCCGGTTATTGATCCGGTTAAACAGGGAGAACACCGGCGTAAAAGGGATCCAGTTAGCAGACTCCAATACCCGGTTAGGGTACAGGTTCCAGAAATTGTCTGCTATGGGCACTACACCGGGGGCCTGGCCTTTTACCACCTGCAGGTGATAAGCTACTTCTTTGTCTTGCCGCTGCTGCAGGATGGTCCTTCTGTCCAGCGGTGAATTCACATACAATACCCGGTTGTGCCGGGCAAACTGTAAGGCAATATTTTTACAGTTGCTGCCAATTGGGGTGTACCATTGCTGTAAACCTACAATAACAATGTCCCTGTTCTGAATAAGAAACATAGGCAACAAAGGTAATAAATCAGAAATACCAAATTCCCCTTATATTTATATAACACCCAAAAACAAGACCATGACGGAAACAATAGAAATACGCCTGCTCACTGCGGAAGATTATTTTGATTTGAAAGAGTCCATGGTATCTGCCTACTCTGATATGGCAGGCAGCTACTGGCGCGAAGACACTATCCGGCGCCTGATCAGCCTGTTTCCTGATGGACAGATAGCTGTAACGGTAAATGACAAGGTGGTGGGCTGCGCATTATCGATCATCGTAAATTATGGCAAGTTTGGCGATGATCACACCTACGAACAGATCACCGGTTACTACACTTTTAATACGCATGATCCAAAGGGCGATGTGCTATATGGCATTGAAGTTTTTGTACATCCGGACTACCGCGGCAAGCGCCTGGCGCGGCGGCTCTACGACGCCCGCAAAACCCTTTGTGAACACCTGAACCTGCGGGGCATTGTAGCCGGCGGACGCATTCCCAATTATGAGAAGTTTGCAGATCAGTTGTCGCCAAGAGAATATATAGAGAAGGTGCAGGACAAAGAGATCTACGATCCTACCCTTACCTTCCAGTTCTCCAATGATTTCCTGGTGAAGAAGATCCTCCGGAATTACCTGCCGCATGATGAAGCTTCCAAAGGCTTTGCCACCCTGCTGCAATGGTACAATATCTACTATGAGAAAGATGCAGATACGGTTCGTTACAATAAATCCACGGTACGTATAGGCCTGGTGCAATGGCAGATGCGCGACTACCGCAATCTGCAGGGTTTTTTGGAACAGGTGGAATATTTCATAGATGCCGTAAGTGATTATGGGTCTGATTTCGTTGTCTTCCCCGAGTTCTTCAATGCGCCGCTGATGGCAGAGTTCAACCAGCTGGATCCCGCTGGCGCCATCCGTGGGGTGGCCAGGTATACTGAGCAGATCAGGGATGAGTTTGTTAAACACGCCGTATCCTATAATGTGAACATTATTGGCGGCAGCATGCCCATTGTCATAGATGAACAACTGTATAACATCTCTTATCTCTGCAGAAGGGACGGTACTTTTGATCATTACATTAAGATGCATCCCACACCCAGCGAAGTTTTTGCCTGGGGCATCAAAGGCGGCCATGACCTGAAAGTGTTTGATACAGACTGCGGCAAAATAGGCATCCAGATCTGCTATGATGTGGAGTTTCCCGAGCCCAGCCGTATCCTTTCCGAACAAGGCATGCAGATCCTGTTCGTACCATTCCTTACCGATACCCAGCATGCGTATAACCGTGTACGTTTCTGCGCCCAGGCGCGTGCCGTGGAAATGGAATGCTACGTAGCGATAGCCGGATGTGTAGGCAACCTGCCCAAAGTAAATAATATGGACCTGCAATATGCACAGAGCGCCGTGCTAACACCGTCTGACTTTCCCTTCCCGGTAACCGGCGTCAAGGCAGATGCTACCCCCAACACCGAAATGATCGTTATTGCAGATGTTGACCTGGTACTGCTGAAAGAACTGAATGCTTTTGGCAGTGTACAAACAAAGAGGGATAGGAGAAAAGATCTGTATGACGTAATTTGGAAGCCAAACATTTAAACATCGTTGTTATGAAACACAAGATTAACCTGGCTTTGCAGATCATTCCGCAGGTAGCCAGCGAAAGAGTATATGCGGTTGTAGATGAAGCCATCGCCATTATCCAGGCATCCGGGGTGCCCTACCGGGTATGCCCCTTCGAAACAGTGATGGAAGGCCCTTATGACCAGCTGATGGACATTGCCCGCCGTGCGCAGGAAGCTTGCTTTAAAGCGGGCGCCAACCAGCTGTTGGTATACATTAAAATGCAGATCAGGAAAGACGAAGATGTGACGATGGAAGAAAAAGTGGCGAAATATGACAACAATTAATAGTTTGAAAGTTTCAAACCCTTAAACCCTCAAACTATCTTATTGTCTATTGCTATTTTGATAACGGCCGCCATGCTGGGCACATCAAATTTCTTGATGATGTTGCGGCGGTGGGTTTCTACGGTCAGCTGGCTGATACATAATTGATCGGCAATTACAGCGCTGGTGCAGCCCTGGGAGATCAGCTGGAGTATTTCCGTCTCGCACCGTGTTAATTGTGGGACCGTGCTGCTGGCTGGCGCCTCCAGCATTTTCTTTGCGGCTTCACTGCTGAAATATAAGCGGTCATCAACCGCACTGTCAATAGCAAGCTGTAACTCCTCAGTGGTGGCCGTTTTCAGCAGGTAACCCGATGCGCCGTTGGCCAGCATGCCGTTGATCATGCTGCGTTCATTGTAATTGCTAAGGGCCGGTATTCGCAATTGCGGATGCTGCCTGCGTAAATTCCAGGCAGAGATCCAATCCGCTGATGTCCGGCAGGTTAATATCCAACAATACAATGTCTGCAGGCTGCTTACGAAAGAACTCCCTGGCAGACTGGCTGTCTGCACAGCTGCCGATCACATGCACATAGGCAATGTCCTGCAGCACGGATTTGATGCCGGCTGTCACCACCGGGTCCGTGCCTTTTTTATACGATAAAATGCAGACAATTACATTTTACTATGTATATTTAACACACGTCGTAATTAAATCAACCGATATTCTAAATCGCATGCTCATGAAAAAGTTCTTTGGGATTTTCATGGTGTGTTACTGTATGCTACCTATCCTGCTAAAGGCTCAGAATCTTGTGGTACGTGGTACAGTAACCGCCACTGATGGTGGTAGCGCCTTGCCAGGTGTTACCGTCCAGGTAAAAGGGGGCACCGCCGGCACAACAACCGGTCCAGATGGCACTTTCAGCCTCAATGTTCCGAACACCAATGTTACACTGGTATTCAGTTTTGTAGGTTACCTGAAACAGGAGCTGCCCCTGAACGGGCGCACCAGCCTGCAGGTAGGCTTGCAACCGGATACCCGTAACCTGGAACAGGTGGTGGTAACCGCCCTTGGTATTAAAAAAGAAAAACGTGCACTGGGCTATGCCGTTCAGGATGTAGGCGGTGCACAGCTGGCCGTAACCAAACAGACCAACGTTGTTAATGCGTTACAGGGCCAGGTGGCCGGCGTACAGATCTCGAGCACCGGTGGTGCACCGGGACAGGGCGCAAGGATCATTATCCGCGGTATCAACTCGCTGGATCCTACAAAATCCAGTCAGCCGCTGTTCATTGTGGATGGTATTCCCATCGATAATGATACCTATACTGATCCGCGGCCGGGTATTGACGATTCCCGCGGGATGAGTAACCGCGCAGCGGATATTAACCCCGATGATATTGAGAGCGTCTCCATCCTCCGTGGCGGCGCCGCTACTGCATTGTATGGTTTGCGCGCCGCCAACGGCGCGGTGGTGATCACCACAAAATCAGGCAAGGCAGGCCGGCTCACCGTAAGTCTCAGCTCAACCTATGGCTTTGAAAATGTAAATAAGACGCCCGATGTACAGAACCGTTTCTCTCAGGGCTATCTCGGGGAATACGATCCCGCCAGCTTCTGGCCCTCATGGGGACCTACCGTAGAAGAAGCCAAACGGCTGGATCCCAGCCATCCTGCACAGCTGTTTGATAATTTCAAACAGGCCTACCGCACCGGTAAGCAGTTCAGGAATACCGTTTCTATGAGCGGAGGTACAGAACGGGCCGTGTTCTCAGCTTCCCTGTCTTCCCTCAACCAGGATGGGGTGATCCCTTTCAGCGACTATAATAATTACTCCGCCCGCGTAAACGGTGAGCTGCGCTTCAGCTCCAAATTTAAAGTAGGCGCTTCCGTTAATTATATCAATTCCGGCGGCAACCGTGTGAATGCTGACCGTTACGGAGAGCAGCTGATCTACTGGTCGCCCCGCTGGGATGTGAGAAACTTCCTGAAGCCTGATGGCACCCAGAAGTCTTACGGCACTGAGAATGACAACCCGATGTACACCTTGTACTCCAACCGTTTTGTAGACGACGTGAACCGCATTATTGCCAATGTGAACGCTACCTGGTCGCCATTACCCTGGCTGGATCTGAGCTACCGCTTTGGTACCGATTATTACTCAGACGTCCGTTCCCATACGGCTCCCGGCCCCAAAGGCGTGGTAGATGAGCTGCCTTTGGGCGACAATGGCCTGGGCTTTGTACATAAATACCAGATAGACAAACGCCTGCTCAACGGCACCTTTGTTGTGAATGCAAGGAACCAGATCACTTCAAAACTCTCGTCTGATTTCAAGCTGGGTCATGACATGTACCAGTATAAAACGAACAGCGTTGCTACAGAAGGCGATACCCTGGATATCCCCGAACTATTGGTGCTGCACAATGCCAAAAGAGTGGTCAGCAACCAGCGCGAGGAACGCTACCGTATCATCGGCGTATTTGCAGACTGGACCCTGAACTGGGATAATTATCTTTACCTCACCCTGACCGGTCGTGAAGACTTTACCTCTACCTTGCATAAGGACCGCAACTCCTTTTTCTATCCTTCTGTGAGTATGGGCTATGTTTTCTCTGACCACCTGAAGCTGGAGAATAAAGTACTCAGCTATGGTAAGGTAAGGGCTTCCTGGGCCAGGATCGGTAAAGACCCGTCTCCCTACAAGCTGACCTATGGCTATACAACGCTGATAGATGGGCCTATCGATAATAGCGTTATCGGCTGGACCCGGACTAATACCAAACCAGACCCTGAACTGAAACCGGAATTCACCAGTACTTTTGAAGCCGGGGCAGAGCTGAGGTTTTTGAATAATCGTATAGGCCTCGACTTTACCTGGTATAATTCCAAGAGCACAGATCTGCTGATGAGCGTACCGCTGCCCACCAGCGCAGGCTTTGAATATTTCTACACCAATGCGGGCGCTATCCGCAACAGGGGCGTGGAAATATCCGTAAACGCCTCTCCGGTTAAAACCAGGAGCTTTACCTGGGATGTTCGCGCCAACTTCTCTACCAACCGTAACAAAGTGTTATCGCTGAGAGATGGTGTGAATGAAGTTGTAGTAGGTTCACAATTTGGTTACTCCAGCTCTACCGCCACACAGAAATACGTGGTAGGTCTTCCGGTGGGCGCCATCTTTGGGCGCAGCTATGCCCGCTATTACGGCACTGACACGGAAGACCCGATGTTCATTGATAAGAGCAGGCCTTTGCTGATCCGCAATACAGGCGATCTTGCCGGCTTTGCCCAGATCAATACCAGCCAGAAATACCTGGGCAATACACAACCAGACTGGATAGGCGCCATCACGAATACCTTCTCTTATAAAGGCGTAGGCTTATCCTTTATGTTCGATGTAAGGCAGGGAGCGCAGAAGTATAACCAGTTTGCCAACTTTATGGCCGCTTTCGGTACTTCCAAAATGACGGAGGACCGCGATCAGACCAAGGTGTTTGAAGGTGTTTTTGCGGATGGCAAGGCCAACGATATTCCTGTGTACCTCGGACAGGGCGTAGGCCCCGATGGCAGGAACTACGGAGACGGCTACTACCGCCGTGTGTACCGCGGTGTAACAGAGGCGTTTATTGAAAACGCTTCGTGGGTACGTTTACGTAATGTAAGCCTTTCTTACCAGGTACCCGCTAAATTACTGGCCAGAACAAAAGTGATCACCGGTGCAAACATTACGCTCACCGGTAATAACCTGTGGCTGCATACCGATTACACGGGCTTTGATCCTGAATCCAGCTCTACCAATGCATCCAGCAATGCAGATGCATTTTCCGGCTTTACGTATCCTGCTGTGCGGAGCTTCCTGGCCACTATTAATCTTACTTTTTAATGTACCGGACCATGAAAAAATTAATCGTTTATATATCATGTTGCAGCCTGCTGGTCTTTTCTGCAGGTTGTAAGAAGTACCTGGACGTGAACACCGATCCCAATACGTCTGCAACGCCGCCCCTGAACGGGCTGCTGGCAAGCACCACCTATAACACGGGATACAATGTGTACCGCACAGGTGATTTCACTTCCTATTTTGTGCAGTACCTGGCCTCGCCCAACACCGCCAGCAGTACAGATACTTATGATGAGGTAGATTATTCTTCCAGCTGGACTAACATCTATAACACGATGGCAGACCTCCATGATCTCATCCAAACAGCCGATTCCGTTGGCGCTTATGAGCACGCGGGCGCAGGAAGGATCATGCTGGCCCTCAACCTGAGCATAACCAACGCCATCTGGGGATCTGTTCCTTTCAGGGAAGCGCTCAGCGGCGAAGTGATACAGCCTCATTTTGACCCGGACGAGGATGTATACCGGTCATCTCTTGCCCTGGTGGAAGCCGGCATTACCTCGCTGAACCGTACAGATGGCTCAATACTGCTGGACGACACCAAAGACCTCCTGCATCACGGCAATGCCGAAGCCTGGAAAAAAACTGCCTACGCACTGAAGGCACGTTTGCTGAACCGCATCACAAAAAAGGCAGACTATGATCCGGCTGCGGTGCTGGCAGCATTAGACCAGGCTTACACCAGCAATGGAGACGACCTGCAGCTGACCCAGTTCCAGTCAAGAAGTCCCTGGAACCAGGCTGCCGTTAATAACGCCAACCTCTCGCTGGATGGATGGCTGAGCACGCATTTCGTATCTGCCCTGAACGACAGCACCTTTGGCGTTTTTGATCCGAGGCTGCCCCTCATCGCGTCGCTTACAAAATTTGGTGACTACCGCGGTACCATCAATGGTAAGGGAAGAATTGGTACGGGTACGGATGATGAGGAAAGCTACCTGTCTGTAGAAACCGGCTTTTATTCAAAGGGAGGCGCTCCGCTGCTGATCCTCACTTATGCAGAATGTAAATTTATTGAGGCAGAAGCCGCCTTCCGTGCAGGCGATAAACCTGCCGCCTATGCCGCTTATCTCGACGGGATACGGGCCCATATGGACAAACTGGGGGTAAGTACTGCCAACCGGGATGCTTACGTGAATAATCCTGTTGTGAGTGTAGGCGAAGCCAACATAACGCTGGCGCTGATCATGAAAGAGAAATATGTGGCGATGTTCCTGAACCCGGAATCCTGGACAGACGTACGCCGTATGGATTATCAGTATACTGATTTCAACCTGCCGGTGAACGCTGTGCTGCCCACCTTCATCCGCCGGGTAGCCTATCCCAGCGCAGAAGCCGCCAGGAACTCTGCCAACGTACCCGCAATAGGCGCCCTGTCTGACAGGCTGTGGTGGGATGAATAAAAAAGTTTGAGGTTTGATGTTTGAGGTTCAGAACATGTATGCTTATAAAGTTTACATGTTCTGAACCTTTCACTTTTAACTAACTTCAAACCTCAAACCTCAAACTTTCAAACGGTTATTGCCGTCCAAACACGAGATACGCCATTACCAGCGTAAAGAAGATATTGAACAGCTGGGCAATAATAAATGCGATGGCGGGACGTCCGTTCTCCATCTTGAATATATCAGTGAATTTTGTTTCCAGTCCTATACAGGTAAATGCCAGTGCAAACCAGTACGTCTGCAGTTCTTTCAGGCTGCCTTTGGCGCCGCTTACCACATCGGCAGGTAATGCAAAGGAGAACAGGAGGGAGGCCAGTACAAAACCCAGTACGAATTTGGGAAAACGTTCCCAGATGGTCTTTAATCCCGGCTTCTGGTCGGCGCTCACTTCTTTTTTGGTAACGGTCCAGTATACGGAGATAAAGAAGGCGGCCAGTCCTAATAATACGTTCTGCGAGAATTTTACAAGGGTAGCATATTTCAGCGCTTCATCGCCCAGCAGAGTGCCTGCGGCAACTACCGCGCCGGAAGTATCGATGGTGCCGCCCAGCCAGGCGCCCGCTACGGCTGGCGTCATACCTGCCCAGATGGCGATGTAGGGCATGAACAGCATCATCGGAATGGCAACGATCAGCACCAGTGAGATCACATGGGACAATTTCTTATTATCGCCCTCTATGGCCCCTGAAGTGGCAATAGCAGCCGATACACCGCAGATAGATACCGCGCTGGAGATCATCATCCGGAATTCATCATCCAGTCCCAGGCGTTTGGTCAGCCAGAAAGTGAAATACCATACCGCAAATACCACAACCACCGATTGTACGATGCCCAGTCCACCGGCGTTGATGATTTCCTGGAACAATACGTTGGCGCCCAGCAGCACCAGGCCTATCTTAATGTAGAGTTCTGTTTGTATGGCAGGTTTCAGCCATCCTGGTACGCCCAGTACATTATTGATCAGTAAACCCAGTAAGAGGCTGAACAATACCACTTCGATGCCCAGGTCTTTAAAAAACTTATTGCTGGTGATGAGTTGTGCTGCCAGGCTGATCACCACGATGCCCAGCAGGCTGATGGCCAGCTTTACGGGTTGTGCGTTTCCCGCCAGGAAGCGGGCCAGCACCAGGCAGCCCAACACCCAGATAAATAAAATACCGGTATGCATCAGCAGTGAAGCGTTGCCGATCTGGGCCCAGAACCCGGCCCCATCGGCCCAGGCAGAAAATTTAGGGAGAGCGGGCTTTAAGCCGAGACACACCAATGCAATGGTCAGAAATGCGATAATGACTGCAATCCAGTCTTCATGGAGCGACTTCTTCATAGTACTTAGTCAACAGAATTTATAAGTTAAGAACGCGTGCATGGTGGGTGCGGCGCCAAGATATAAAAAAAAGTTTGAGAGTTGGAGCGTTTAAAATCGGGAGCATTCACGAACATTTCAAACGTTTAAACGCGCCAACCTTTATTACCGGGCTTAATGAAAGAAAACGTACCCGAGTATGATGGCCGCAATGACCCCGATAAAATCGGCAATCAGTCCGCAGGTAAGGGCATAGCGGGTGTTCTTGATATTAACGGAACCGAAATACACGGCCAGGATATAGAAGGTTGTTTCGGTAGACCCCTGCATGATACAGGCCAGGCGCCCCACAAAAGAATCGGCTCCGTAATGCTGCATGGCCTCTACCATCAGCCCCCTGGCTGCGCCGCCGCTCAGGGTTTTCATGAGTCCCACGGGCAGGGCTGGTACAAAATCGGTATTCACGCCCAGCAGGGCAAAAAAGCCGCCGACCTGCCCTGAATAACATAATCCATACAGCCGGTGCTCCTGAAAGCGCTGATGGCTACCAGGATGGCTACCAGGTAGGGAATGATCATGACCACGGTCTGAAAACCGTCTTTGGCGCCCTCAATAAACGTTTCCATATACATTGATACGTTTGACAAAACCCAGCATCACGAAGGAAACGATCACAGAAAAGATGATCAATCCGCCCAGCATACCCGTATACGTGGCCACTTCTGCGGGCGGCAGATTGTGCAGCCAGCTGAAGAGCCCGAACATGACCAGTCCAAAACCGCCAAAGAACACCAGGGAGGGCAGGTTAAACAGGTTGATGCGCTGGTACAACGCCACTGCTATAACCCCGCTCATAAAGGAAATAAAGGTGCCAATGACAGTAGGAATGAAGATATCCGCCGGGTTGGCAGCGCCATTGGCCAGGCGCATAGCGATCACCGAGGTGGGAATGATGGTCATGCCAGCCGTATTCAGTACCAGGAACATGATCTGGGCATTGGTAGCCGTTTCCGGGGCGGGGTTTACCTCCTGCAGTTGTTTCATGGCTTTTAGCCCCACGGGGGTGGCGGCATTATCGAGTCCCAGCATATTGGCAGAGAAGTTCATCACAATAGAGCCCATGGCCGGGTGTTGTTTGGGTACCTGGGGGAACAGCCTGGAAAAGAAAGGGTTCACCGCACGGGCAAAAATGTTGATCATGCCTGCTTTCTCGCCCACCCGCATAATACCCATCCAGAAGGTCATGATACCGGCCAGTCCCAGGGATATTTCCGCCCCTGTTTTGGCGCTGTCAAACATGCCTGTCATCACATTGGCGAAGACCGCCGTATCATGCAGGAATATCAGGCGGTACAGTGCTACCACAAACGCCACCAGGAAAAACGCGATCCAAACGTAGTTTAATGCCATAAATGTTGGTTAGTAGGTAGTCCATGGAACATAACAGATGATCCATGGCATATGTGTTTATTTTATATAATCCGTCAAATCTATTAAAAAATAGTCCATGGTCCATAGTCTATGGTCCATAGTCAGTGCCTGTTCCATAAAGTAATATCGTTTCTTGGTATCCAGCGGCTTAACACGGTTTACAATTTTTCCTAAATTTTCCTATCTTTGCGGGCAAATTTTTTAAAACCATGGCGTTGCAAGCAGGAATAGTAGGATTGCCGAATGTAGGAAAATCAACTTTATTTAACGCAGTTAGTAACAGCGCCAAAGCACAGGCCAGTAACTACCGGTTCTGTACCATTGAGCCGAATGTAGGCCTGGTAGACGTGCCGGACGAGCGCCTGTCCAAGCTGGAATCACTGGTGAAGCCTCAAAGGGTGGTGCCTACCACGATTGAGTTTGTGGACATCGCCGGCCTGGTAAAAGGCGCCAGTAAGGGTGAAGGCCTGGGCAACAAGTTCCTGGCCAATATCCGCGAAGTAGACGCCATCGTACATGTGATCCGCTGCTTTGAAGACGATAATATATTAAGGGAGGAAGGCCCCATTAATCCCGTAAGTGATAAAGGCATCATCGATACCGAGCTGCAGCTGAAAGATCTGGAAACAGTGGAGAAAAAGATAGCCCGTACCGAGAAGAGTGGCCAAAACCGGGGGCGATCCAAAGGCTAAAAGGGAGTTCGAGATTCTGAAACAGTGCCAGGAATGCCTGGAACAGGGCCGCAATATCCGCGAACTGGGTCTGAGCAAGGAAGACCGCAGCGCGATTGCCGATCTTTTCCTGTTAACAGAAAAGCCGGTGCTTTACGTAGCGAATGTAGACGAAGCCTCCCTGCACACCGGTAACAAGTTTTCCCAGGCCCTGCAGGAAGCAGTAAAGGCCGAGAACGCCGAGGTGATCATCATGAACAACTCCATCGAAGCCCAGATCTCCGAAATGGAAGATCCGGAGGATAAACAATTGTTCCTCGAAGAATATAAACTTACGGAGCCTGGTCTGAACCGCCTGATCCGTTCTGCCTATAAGCTGCTGAACCTGATCACTTACTTTACAGCGGGTGTGCAGGAAGTACGTGCCTGGACCATCCACCGCGGCTGGAAAGCCCCTGCTGCTGCAAGCGTGATCCATACAGACTTCGAAAAAGGCTTTATCAAGGCAGAAGTGATCTCTTACGATGATTTTGTGAAGTATGGTTCAGAATCCGGCGCCCGTGATAACGGCCGCCTGAGGATAGAAGGGAAGGAATATGTGGTGAATGACGGCGATGTAATGCATTTCAGGTTTAACGTGTAACAAACACCCGGTGCTTAACGCTTAATGCAGAACGCGCGACGCTGATGCGTTCTGTTTTTTAACATAAAATATCCCAACTCCGGTTGGGGGTTACAACAAATCAGAAGCCCCCCGGCATAAACGCTGGGGGGCTTCGCCAATTTAAACGGGTGAGTAAGCATTAGAGGTTATACCCCAGCGAGGCGTACCATTGTGAGCCTACTACCGGGTTACCCCATGATTGTGTATAAGTATTTCTTAGGACGTTTGCGCCGCCTATCTTCAGGGTGGTTTTTACTTTCGGGAACAGCTTGGTAACCTGGGCGTCCAGGGTGCCGTAAGACGGGATCTCGCTCAGGGCCAGGGTCCTTACTACGGGCCCTACAAAGGAGGATTGCCATACGAAGCTGTCCTGCCAGCGGTAGGTTACGTTGAAGCCGATATTTGAACCGGCAATGTTGCGGTTACCGCCGTAGAGGTTATACCGTATTTTAGGTGTGTTGTACATTACGGCAGCGCCGAATTTTTCTTCATCCAGCAGCCTGTTATATGAAACGTTTCCACCCATCACAAAATTGAGTGGCAGGGCATAATCTAAACCAAAAGCCCATCCCCAGGATTTAATATTCTCGTCCAGGTTCACGGGTATGGAGAAAACATTTTGTGTGCTGGGACCTGTAGGTTGTACCAGCAGCTGTATGCCGTTATAATCCTTGAAAGTATTGTAATAAACGTAGGCGTCTATCAGTACTTTGTTGCCGAACAGCCCCTTATAGCCCGCTTCCCAGGCAATGATCTTCTCGGGTTTGAATTCTTTGAACTGGTATTGCTGTGGCTGACCTGCCTGTACGGATTCCAGGGTAAATACCGGCCCGTTTTTCAACCCGTAGCGGTCCAGCAGGAAGGGCAAGCCGCCAATCAGGCGTGCCTGCGGTGTCTGCAGGTCTATGTACTGATCCTGACAGGTAGGTATACGGAAACCGGTCTGGTAGGAAGCCCTGATATTATGTGTTTTCAGGAATGTATACACTGCGGTAACGCGGGGCGTGAACTGCCCTGCAAAGTTCTCATTCTTATCATAACGTACGGAGCCCGTCAATGCCAGGTGGTCGTCAATGAGTTTTTTAGAAGCCTGCAGGTAGCCGCCCCATTCGTGAATACGGAATTCTTCACCGTCATCATCTACAGCGAACAGCGATTTATCAGAGTTCAGTGCATAGATGCGGTAGTTGCCACCCACCAGTATTTCAGCAAAGGAAATATGATCGCTCAGGTTGTACATGAACTCGGCCTGGTACAGGTTTGTTTTATCCAGGAATTTGGCGCCAACGCCGGTGGCATCGCCGGGGATGGCTTTATCTTTTACCTTTTGTGCGGCAGCGTTGAAAGCGGCGGTACCGGGTAGCAGGCGGCCGCTGTCGGCTATTGCCCTGGCGCCATTATGGAAATTAGCAGAGCCGCTTTGTGCCGCATTAGTGGCTGCGGCAAATGCTTCCTGAGGGGACTGTCCGCCCAGCAGCGCCGTCTGGAAAGCTTGGGCAAATGTACCGAGAGAGCCGGTTGCATAAGCGCCGAAGTATTGCTGGAACCAGGTAGTGCTGGGTTTCCATGCTTCATTGATACCTTGTGCAAGCACGCCACCCGCATAACTGTCTCCGGCTCTTTCCTGGGTGGTATACAGGCGAACGTAAAAGTTATTACCCTTTAGTTCCGCTTTGTATTGGCCCATTTTGAAATTCTTGATGGAGTAACGGTCCGCCCCGGTATAAACGGTGGTACCGTAACCATAGCTGCCCTGTATAAACGCCTCCAGGTTCTCGCGGATCTTGTAGTGAAGGGCAGCATTTACTTTCAGGTTCTTGGTTTTATAGTCTACCAGTGAGCGTTCATCATAACCGGTACGCGATACAAAAGAGCGGGCGCTATCCGGCATGATGGCGTTGTAGATCATTTCCGGTGTGATGGCTCCCTGTGTGGCGGCAGATAATTGCGCGATACCAACACCCAGGGGGTTATTGGGTGTCAATGCAGCTCCCCGCAATGCAGATTTCATATTCACATTAGTCTCATCCCCGTAAACATTCACGCCGTTATAGCCAGGGTTGTCACTACGGCTGCCGTTGGTCAGATTATATCCGTTCAGGATGCTCTGGTCGCGGTCGTCATATGCCTGCCAGTCGTCTGCAGAAAGATAACCCAGGTTCACCTTGAAGGCAACTTTGTTGTTAAAGGCATGCGCATATCGCAGGGTAACATCATAGTAGCCGGTTGAAGAATTGCTGCGGCCGGGTTCAGACAGGAAACCTGACTTTACATTGGCGCTGAGGCCCTGGTACTGGAAGGGGTTTTTACTGTTCATCAGCACAATGCCGTTCAGCGCGTTGGGGCCATAGAGGGCGGAAGAGGCGCCGGGCAGCAGTTCCACATTATCCATATCCAGCTCGGTGATACCAACGATGTTGCCAACGGAGAAGTTCAGTCCGGGCGCCTGGTTATCCATCCCATCTATCAGCTGTACCATGCGTATGTTACCATTGCTGGCAAATCCCCTTGTGTTTACCGACTTGAAGGTAAGGCTCTGGGTGCTCAGTTCCACGCCTTTCATGTTGGCCAGTGCATCGTAGAAAGTAGGGGCGGGGGATGCCTTGATGGCCCTGGAGTCCAGCTTTTCAATAGATACCGGGGATTGCAGGATGTTTTGTGCTACGCGGCTTGCGGCCACTACGATTTCCTGTCCCAGTACCTCGGTAGAGGTGAGCTGTACGCTTACGGCTTCATTGGGGCTGGTCACAATCCTTTCTTCGCTTTTGAACCCAACATAGGAGAATATGAGGGTAATGGGGAGGCTCCTGGAGGTGGTCAGTCTGAAATTACCATTATTATCTGTGATGGTACCGGATAAAGTGCCCTTAACGCTAACGGTTACACCGGGCATTTTTTCCCCGTTGAGACTATTGGTAACAGCGCCGGTGATGGTGGTCTGTTCTTGTGCCTGTACTACTGAACATAGGTTAAGTAAAAATAAGACTGTACATAAACAGGTAGTAAGATAGTTCTTCATAAAAGGTGAAATTTTGTTTTGGTTGAGCCGGGGGATGAGCGTTTTTTATTATAATTAAAAATAACGAACTATTACGAATTAACAATTATCATTTCTAACATGTGTGTTGTAAGGTGTAATTTGTATCAAAGATCTTGCGATTGGGGAATCATTGTTTGTCAGGAAGTTAACGAAAAAAATCGGTATAAATGATAAAAAGATGGACTATTTTAGGTAGTAAACATTTTTTTTAAGACCTTGTTATGACTTAGGAAAGCAATTGCAGCGATGGTACGAAAAACGATACTTTGTTTACTCCTGGCTTTGTTCCCTTTTGCAGGCTGTTCTTTGATCTTCAATACCGTTAAGGTGGAGGTTCCGGAAGCTTACCAGGGCTGGTGCTACGTTATACCTGTAAAGGATACGGCAGGCTTTCCTTTTAACCGTACGCCCAAGGGGCGGTATAAGGTAAACGAAGCGGGTATCGCTTATGTTCCGGCGCAATATATCCGGTCTGGCAAAGATCTATGGGTGAGGGTTTATCAACAAGATAAAAATATCACTAAAAAGACAAGATATCTTAGCCGTATTAACAGTACCAATACTACCAGTAAGCAACATCATTTTTATGTACATTTTTTTGTTCCCGGCACTAAAGAAAGAGATATACCTTCAACGGATCCTTACTGGCAACAGGATGATTTAAGGCAATACGGGATATCAAGGTTTGATAGTTTGCTGGATGCGGGGGCGATCCTGTTTAAATGAAGAGGAGAGAGGAATAGCGCGGATATGTATGTGATTTGTTTTATCTGAAACAGCTGATGCTCAAGACCATTTAACACAAAAGTTTTCTTGGTGTACAAAAAAAGTAATGTAATTTGGCACCGGATGTTGTAACCCGAATTGATATGCGTCTACTACACCCTGTTCTCATGTTATATTTTGTTTGTGGATATCCTGTGTGAATGCAGATAGCATGCGTACTGCAAATGCAATTTTGTCAAGTTGAATTTTAAGATTAATAGATAATTATGAGAAGGCTGCTATTTTCCCTATGCCTGCTGTTTGTTACGGTACTGGTTTATGCGCAATCTCCCTTTGTTGGCAACGTCGCGACCTATCATTTTAACGGTACAGCGGCGAATGGCGTGAAGATAAAAACGAATATGCCGTTTACTAATGGCTTACAGATACAACAACAGAAAGAACATGAAGCCGTGTTACACCGGCTGAAAGACCTGGAAGCTGAAATGAAGCAAATAAAAGCAGCAAACAAGTAACTGTTCCCCATGCGAAAACTATACCTGATCATTTTCTTAATGTTGGCAGTAAATGCCGTTCATGCGCAGGACAGTACGGCGCACCAGCTGCAACAACTACCCGGTAAATACTTTTCCCAGGTGAGCGGCAAATCCAGGCACTTTGAAAAACAGGTGAATAAGCGTTCACAGAAAGCACTGGAACGCCTGGCCCGCCAGGAAAAGAAAATGCAGGCAAAACTGGCAAAGATTGATTCGGTTGCTGCAAAGAACATCTTTTCCCGTTCTATCGATTCCATGGGCAACCTGCAGACCCGGATAAAACAAAAAGCGGGCAAATATGACCCTTCCAGGCTGGGCGCCGGCTATACCGGTTACCTCGACACCCTGCAGACTTCCCTGTCCTTTCTCAAAGACGCCAAATCGTTGGGCAGTGAATCTAAAGCACTGCAGGATAAAGTGAACGGATCCCTTCAAAGCGTACAACAGCTGCAGGCGCAGCTGCAACAGGCAGAACAGATCAAGGCTTACATCCGTGAGAGAAAACAGCAGCTCAAAGAGCAGCTGGCACAGTATACCGGTTTTACGAAAGACCTGGAGAAATTTAACAAGGAAGCGTACTACTACGGCCAACAACTCAGGGAATATAAAGAGTTGCTTAAAGATAAAAAGAAAGCTGAAGCCAAAGCGCTGGAGATGCTGAAAAAAGTGCCTGCTTACAATGATTTTCTGCAGAAGAACTCCCAGCTGGCAGGTTTGTTCAACCTCTCTGCAGCTGGTGCTGCACCTAACCTGGAAGGCCTGCAAACCCGTACCCAGGTTGAACAGCTCATTCAACAGCGGTTGGGTGGGGGCGGTCCTAATGCTCAGACAGCGGTGAGCCAGCAGATGTCGGCTGCACGTGAACGCTTCAACGAACTGAAAGATAAGTTTCCCGATGTAGACAATGCAGCTGATATGCCCGGCTTCAAACCCAATGAAATGAAAACCAAAAGCTTTCTGCAAAGGCTGGAATTTGGCGGCAATATGCAATTTGCCCGTTCTACCCAATATTTCCCCACTACCAGTGATATAGCCGGACAGGTAGCTTATAAGTTCCATAAGAACGGTAGCGCCGGACTGGGTGCTGCGTACAAATTAGGCCTTGGCACCGGGTTTAACAATATCAGCTTTTCGCATCAGGGCCTGGGCCTGCGCTCTTTCCTGGACTGGAAACTAAAAGGTACCTTTTATGTTAACGGTGGTTTTGAAGAGAACTACAACACGGCATTTACCAATACAGATCAGTTAAGGAGTATTGATAACTGGCAGGGCAGTGCGCTGCTGGGTATCAGCAAGAAGTATAAAGTAAGCAGTAAGCTGAAAGGTAATATTATCCTGCTATATGATTTCCTGCATAACCAGCATGTACCCAGAACGGACCCTATAAAGCTCAGGTTGGGCTATAATTTCTGAGCACTCAACAGTAATTAAAATAATCTCGTATAATGAAGAAGTTTTTCTCGTTCACATCCTTATTTTTCCTATTTCAATTGGCTGCCAACATTGTTGCAGAGGCACAAACCCGTCAGTATTACACCAACAAGGCTATAGACGGCGTTACAGAAGATTCGCAGGGCACCAACTATATGTTGTTGCATAAGATATATAACGGTACTAATATCGAGGATACCTATGTACAAGGAAAGATAACCGGCGTTAGAGGGTCGACAGGAGCGTATAACAGGAAGTGGACGGTAGAAGTAAATACCTCCAGTGCCCGTGATCAGACGCAAGGCAGCATTCTTACCTACAATGAAGGGGCTAGCCTGGTGACCTTGATCTACAATTCAGAAAAATACATAGCCGTTACCATTGCAAATTCGTACAGGTTGAATAGTTTCTACTTTACTGGTTATGCTCAGAATGAAACACTGACTATTGCTTATGATGATGTTGTAAGTAACGTTCAGCCTTTTACTGGTCTGGATGCAATCACCCTCCAGGGGAGTATTGGGATCGGAACTATCAGTCCTACTCAAAAGTTGGAAGTAAATGGAAACGGCAAGTTCAGTGGAACGGTCATCAGTAGTATTAGTAATCCGAACATAGGCGGTAGTATCTCTTTGGTGAATCCTTCAAAAACAACGGCGGGTACGGCGAGCAGCTGGAATATATATAATATGACCGGAAGCTACGGCAACAGTCTGCAATTCTGGGCGTATGACAATATTGGATGTTCCGGCGGAATGTGTGCCTCCCGTTTTACTATAATGGACAATGGCAATGTTGGCATTGGTACCACTACTCCGGGGGCGTACAAACTGGCGGTGGAGGGGACAATAGGCGCACGAAGAGTCAAAGTAACGCAGGCCGGCTGGGCAGATTTTGTATTCCATCCTGGGTATAAATTGCCGGCTTTGAGTGAAGTGGAAAAGTATATCAAGGAACATCAACACTTGCCGGAGATCCCTTCCGCTGCGGAAGTGCAGCAAGATGGATTAGATGTGGGAGAAATGAATAAGAAGCTGTTGCAGAAAGTGGAGGAGCTGACCCTGTACCTGATTGATATTAAAAAAGAGCTCAATGAGCTAAAACTGCGAAATGAGATCCTTGAAAAGAAAGTAATGGAAAGTAATCACTATTAAATCTAAAAGACACTACAAACGAACACCCTATATGCAGAGAATATTTACTGCGCTACGCGCATTGACTATTGTTATGGTATCATTACCTGTTAGCTTTCGCACAGACCAATAAGATTGACGCAACCGGAAATGTTGGTATCGGCACAACCTCTCCTCCAAACAGACTGTCCATTGAGTCTACAGATGCTGTACTTCCGAATGCCATTAGGATGGAACATAAAGGAATTCCCAATTCTGTGCTCTTTTTGGGTACTGTTCCTAACAACTATGCAGTGCCCTTACATCAGAATGCAAACATACTAGAAAGCTATTCTGATTTACATATATCAGCCGCTAAGGGAGTGTAAAATAAACTGTGTTAAAGGTCTTAATTTTTTTAACCTTTGACACAGTTTATTTTACAGTCTCGACAGTATCCCAGTTATCAATTATATTTGGTGACCGGCTGAAATTGCAAATATAGACCGGGGAGCTAACGCCGCTCCCCCTTCCCCTGGCGTGGGGTTCCAAACATTGAAATAGAATTTGACACAGTTTA